>QGCX01000079.1_pt1 | contig 22964 bp, 21 predicted proteins | sample 4708031 | NCBI WGS metagenome assembly QGCX01 (sample SAMN08941163, study PRJNA450518) | Sediment metagenome, whole genome shotgun sequencing project. | reverse complement strand
TCTCTCAGATAGAGCATTCCCGCCATCGAAGCCTGCATGGCTTTATGTTGAACTTGCTAGGAGGCCTCATTGCGTATTGTATAAAACCAGAAAAGCCATTGCTAAACATCACGAGCACTGAAAAAACAGGATTGATGGCGATGGCTTAAACCGATCTGAGGTTAGTTAGACTTATTCTTTATGGAGTTGGTTGAGTGTTCGGCAGGCGGAAATAAATTGGTGTGCTTCTTGTTTGTTTTGCGCAGTTCTTACTGGTAGATCCACCACCATATTATATTCATTTAAGGGCTCGCTAGGTAAACACAGATGTTTCTGACTGAGCTCTGAAAACAAGGTGGTGCTATAAAGAAGCTCGCCACTTTCTGAATACAGCTCTAGATTGAGGCTATCGGTAAACTCGATTAAAAAGGTACTGTGTTGGTCTACTTCGTGGCCATTCACTAGCGGTGGCTTACCGTCGGCACGTTGATTGATTTCGACGCTTTGCGTCGAGGAGAGTTGCTTCGCTCGAAAAAAACGCTGTTGACTGATGGTGGTGCTTTTATCAGTGAACTGAGGAAAGCTATCTGCAGGCGGGTAGAAAGTGATAGAAATTTGGCTAGGTGGCTGTTGGTCGTCAGTCGAGCAAGCCGATAATAACAGCGATAATAGCGTAACAGCAGCAATACGCAGGGAAAACATCAATACTCCTAAATTAGTAAACTGGCTAAGCTTCCTGTTAGCTGAGATCATCCCTGAATCGTTGAGCGAGTTTTTACAGAAACCAACTGGATGAAGCAAGCGAAACTTGGAAGGTGAGTTTAACTATTTCTATTTATTGTGATTTTTGCGAGGTTTATTGCATAAAGTCGCAGTATTAAAGAGTTTAGTTAAAGGCTCTACGGTTGCCTAAAATTTTTTACATGATATTTTCAGAGCAGATCTTATTGAAGGATGTTAAATCATGCCAAAAGCGAGTGAAATTAAAAAAAATGCCGCTATTGAACATAATGGCAAAGTGTACTTTGTAAAAGATATAGCAAAATTGACCCCCAGTGGTCGTGCTGGCGCCAGTTTGTATCGGATGCGTCTGTATGATGTTGCTACCGGGGCTAAAGCCGATGAAAGCTTTAAGGCCGACGAAATGATTAATTTGGCTGATGTTGGCCGTCACCAGGTGATGTTCTCTTATGTTGATGGCGAAGAATATGTGTTTATGGACGCTGAGGATTACACGCCTTACAGCTTAAATAAAGAAACCATTGCCGAAGAAGTTCCTTTTATCACTGAAGACACCTCCGGTATTCAAGTGGTTACTGTTGATGGAGCACCGGTGGCAGTTGAATTGCCCGCCAGTGTCGAGTTGTTGATTGTTGAAACCGACCCTTCAATTAAGGGCGCTTCTGCTAGTGCGCGAACCAAACCGGCGATTTTGAGTACCGGTTTATCGGTGCAGGTGCCAGAGTACATTGCTAGCGGTGAGAAAATCAAAGTGAGTACCGCCGAGAAGAAGTTTATGAGTCGCGCCGACAAATAACGCGCTACATTAACTTAAACCAAGCAGCCCAAGGGCTGCTTTTTTTATCGGCTTATGATGAGCATCTATTTTTCATTGGCGTCAAATTGTGCCACTTGGTTACTATTACCTATTGTTTTTAATGTGTTTTTCATATCTCTGATAATGCCTTTTTTTTGAATCTAATCTGTAAGCTGCTCAGGTAGATGCCCCCGCCAGTTTTATGAACTTATTGCTCGCTTGCAGAGGCTTATTGTTGTGTAGAAAGCTTTCTTAGTTGAATGCTAGGCCAATCCAAATCAGCCTTCACTATGTTGTTTTTGTCGGTATGTTTTGATTGTCTTAATGTTGAATTTGTCATATTCGGCGATTTAGCCCTACTATTAACTAAGTCGTTAATGAAATTAGTAGCTGCAAGCTGATTTTATGGCGATAGAACATTATGCAAGGAGCGGGTTATGCAACACTCTACGGCATTAAATGTCGATTTGCGTCAAATGGTTATCGCCATTGAAACCGCTGTCTCCTTAGTCGGTATGAATGATACCAATCATGGTAAACGGGTGGGGTATATTGCGAGCCAAATTGGTTATCAATTGGGTTTTAGCGATGCTGATTTACAATATGCCTTTGATCTCGGGCTGCTGCATGACTGCGGCGTTTCAACCGAACAAATGCACTCAAGTTTAGTGAATCATTTTGATTGGGAAGAGGCTCATATTCACTGCAATATCGGTTATCAGTTATTGAATCCCTTCGAGCCCTTAGCAAAGTTCGCTATTCCTATCCTCTACCATCATACCGCTTGGACCGACTTGCTTAAGGTAAATATCAGCCCTTATGATGCGCGCATGGCCAATTTAATTTACTTGGCCGATAGGATTGATGTGCTTGCCGCAGGACACTACGAAACCGATATATTGATAGCCAAGAATGAAGTGGTTCGCTCTATTGTTAGCTATGCAGGCAGCTATTTTGATCCCGAGTTAGTACAGGTTTTTCAATTGGTCGAGCGTTCCGAAGCGTTTTGGATTGCTCTGGAGAATCGCCATATTAGTCGCTATGTATGGGACATGGGCAACGTAGCTAGCAGCCAAGTTTTGACTTGGTCCCAAGTGAAGCAACTGTCATTAATTATGGCTTATATTGTTGACCAAAAAAGTCCCTTTACTGCTCAGCATTCTTTACGGGTAGCTGAATTAGCCAAGTACATTGCACAGTGTTATGGCTTGTCTGATGAGCAATGTGACAAGGTAGAAATTGCCGGTTTACTGCATGATTTAGGCAAACTGCATACTCCCGACAACATTCTAGAAAAGGCTGGGCCATTGAATGATGTGGAGCGGGCCATTATGAATCAGCATAGTTACGAGACCTACGAAATATTGCGCCATATTGAAGGTTTAGGTGAGGTAGCGCGTTGGGCGGCTTATCATCATGAAGGGGTTAATGGGGCGGGTTATCCCTTTCACCCCGACAAGTGCGAACTGAGCCTAGAAGCAAGGATCATTGCGGTGGCCGACATCTTTCAGGCCTTGGTGCAACAGCGCCCCTATCGAGAGGGTATGAAGAAAGAGGCTGTTCTTAGTATTTTGAGTGAGCTGGCCGAGTCCGGCAAGTTAGATAATGAAGTGGTTAAGCTCGTCACACGGCGCGCCGCAGACTGTTATCAATATGCCTTAGGAGAGTCTGCAGAAAGCGCTCAAGCCTATTTGGAAGGCTTGGTGCATCAGTTTAAAGCTAAACAGCAGTAAACTTGTTTTGGCCAATAAAAAAGCAGCCCTAGAGCTGCTTTTTTGATTTAACTTACTGTAGTTTAAGACTTTAAATCATGGTTCGACCTTGACGCATCAACTCTTCAATTTCACCTAAGCTGGCTGGATCGTCGATGGTTGATGGGATGGCGTATTCTTCGCCGTCGGCCAGCTGGCGTAGGGTGCGACGGAGGATTTTTCCTGAGCGAGTTTTAGGCAGGCGTTGCACGATAATGGCTTGTTTAAAGCAGGCTAGTGGACCAATTTCGTTGCGCACTTTTAGTACCAGCTCTTTAGATACTTCTTGGTCGCTCTGCTGCACACCGTCTTTGAGTACCACTAAACCAAAGGGTACTTGGCCTTTTAAATCGTCGTGGCTGCCGATCACTGCACATTCTGCTACCGCTGGGTGGGCACCAACCACTTCTTCCATTTCGCCGGTGGATAGGCGGTGGCCGGCAACGTTGATCACATCATCAATGCGTCCCATGACAAACAGGTAACCGTCTTGGTCGATGTAGCCGCCATCCCCCGAGACATAATAACCGGGGAATTGTTTTAAGTAGGCCGATTCAAAGCGTGCTTGGTCGCCCCATACCGTAGGCAAACACCCTGGGGGCAGTGGCAACTTAATCGCAATAAAACCTTGTTGCATCGCTTCGCAGGGCTCGCCCATTTCATCTAAAATACTCACTTGATAACCCGGTAAGGGTTTGCTGGCACTACCTGGTTTAACAGGCATACGCTCTAAACCAATTGGATTACCGGCGATTGCCCAGCCGGTTTCGGTTTGCCACCAATGGTCGGTAACCGGTTTATCGGTTTTATTGATGGTCCACTCTAGGGTGGGGGGGTCGAGGCGTTCGCCCGCCATGAAGATGTCACGCAGTTGGCTAAGGTCGTAGTCTTTAATTAGTGCGCCATCGGGATCTTCCTTTTTAATTGCGCGAAACGCCGTGGGGGCGGCAAATAAGACCTTCACTTTGTGCTCGCTAGCCACCCGCCAAAATGCCCCTGCGTCGGGGGTACGCACTGGTTTACCTTCATATAGAATAGTGGTGCAACCGTAAATGAGTGGGGCATAAACAATATAAGAGTGGCCTACCACCCAACCCACGTCGGATGCCGCCCAAAATACTTCGCCTGGCTGGATGTTATACACCGTTTGCATGGAGTAGTGCATGGCTACAGCATGGCCGCCATTATCTCGCACCACCCCTTTGGGTTTACCGGTGGTGCCAGAGGTATACAAAATGTACAGCGGATCGGTGGCATCGACTGGTACGCAGTCATGTGGTTTTGCCTGCTGTTGCAAGCTTTGCCAGTTAAGAAACTGTTGATTAAAGCCTACCTCTTGTTGTGGACGCTGCCAAACGATTACGGGGGTATTCATTTGCTGGCTCTGTTCTAATGCCAATGTCACCATGGGCAAGTAGTTAATCACTTTGCAACCTTCTATGCCGCAGCTGGCGGTGAGTATCACCTTAGGCTGGGCATCATTGATGCGAACGGCTAACTCTTGCGCGGCAAACCCACCAAATACCACCGAATGAATAGCTCCTAGTCTAGCGCAAGCCAGCATAGCGATGACGGCCTGCGGAATCATCGGCATGTATAACACCACTCTATCGCCTTTTGTCACACCTTGCTCTGCTAGCATGCCTGCGGTTTGGGCTACTTCGTCACGTAATTGATTGAAGCTGAAGTGTTGCTGTTGCTCAGTGACCGGAGAGTCGTAAATTAGCGCGGTTTGTTCGCCGCGGCCATTTTCACAATGATAATCTAATGCCAAGTAGGCGGTATTCATGCTGCCGCCTTTAAACCAGCGATAGTTACCTTGTTGATCCTGACTTAAGGCCTGTTTCGGCGGCGTATACCACGCTAACTCTTGAGCCTGTTTTAACCAAAATTGTTCGGGTTGTTGTTGGGCAAATTGTGTTTGTTGTTGATAGTTCATAGTTCCTCCTCGTCCCTAAGCGACACACTACTTGGCAAGGGGCGGATGTATTGGTTGGGTTAATTCAGTGGTGGCTTTACTTAGAAGCTATCACTGGGTACGCGAACCCAACCCTCCATTAAAATTCTGGCACTGCGACTCATGCTCACCTTGTCGATTTGCCAACTATTGTTTTGGTAACGTGCTTGAGCGCCTACTTTTAGGCTGCCAGAGGGGTGACCAAAGCGCACCGTTTCGCGCTCGCCGCCGCCCGCTGCTTGGTTAACCAAGGTGCCGGGAATCGCCGCAGCTGTTGCAATCGCCACCGCTGCGGTGCCCATCATGGCGTGATGTAACTTGCCCATGGATAGAGCTCGAACACACAGGTCGTTGTCTGCCGCCTTAATAGTTTTACCGCTAGAGCTAACATAGTCTTGTGAGGGCGCAACAAAGGCCACTTTCGGTGTATGTTGGCGTTGTGCGGCCTGTTCTAGTTGCTCAATTAGTCCCATTTTTAACGCGCCATAGGCACGAATTGTTTCAAATTTAGCCAGTGCCTGTGCGTCGTTGTTTATCACTTCCTGTAATTCGGTGCCTTGGTAACCAAGCTCTGCAGCATCGAGGAAGATGGTAGGAATACCGGCGTTGATCATGCTGGCAGTAAAACTGCCTAGCTCTGGTATCTCGAGTTGCTCGATGAGCTGTCCGGTTGGGAATAGCGCGCCGTCTCCATCGGCGGGGTCAACAAATTCGATTTGTACTTCGGCGGCGGGAAAGGTTACGCCGTCTAGTTCAAAGTCGCCACATTCTTGCACCTCGCCATCTACCATGGGCACATGGGCGATAATGGTTTTTTTGATGTTGGCTTGCCAAATACGCACGCTAGCAAAGCCATTGTGTGGAATTCTGGCCGGATCTACCAAGCCGCTATAGATGGCGAAAGCACCTACGGCGGCAGTTAAGTTGCCGCAATTGCCACTCCAGTCGACAAAGGCTTTATCTATCGATACTTGGCCAAATAGATAATCCACATCGTGCTCGCTGTGGTGGCTTTTACTAAGGATTACGCTCTTGCTGGTGCTTGAGGTGGCTCCGCCCATGCCATCAATTTGCTTGGCGTACGGGTCGGGACTACCAATCATCCGCAGTAGTAGCTTATCGCGTGCTTCACCCGGCTGCTGGGCAGCGCTGGGAAGATCGTCTAGTTTGAAGAAGACCCCCTTACTGGTTCCACCACGCATATAACAGGCCGGAATACGAATTTGTTTTACTGGCTTCATCTGCGACTCCTTAAACCGGCTGTTGATTGTCGAGGAAATCTTCAGCAAAGCGCTGCAGTACGCCACCGGCTTGATAAACCGAGACTTCTTCAGCGGTATCTAAACGACAAATCACTGGTAAATCAATGCGTTCGCCGTTGGCGCGAGTGATCACTAGGGTGAGTCGCTCGCCAGGCGCGGGAGTGCCTATCACGTCATAACTTTCGCTGCCATCGATTTGGTAGCTGTGGCGATTATTACCTTCGGTAAATTGTAAAGGTAGCACGCCCATGCCCACTAAGTTGGTGCGATGAATCCGTTCAAAACCTTCGGCAACAATGACTTCCACGCCTGCTAGTCGAACACCTTTAGCTGCCCAATCGCGCGACGAACCCTGACCGTAGTCGGCACCGGCGATAATAATTAGCGGTTGTTGTCGCTGCATGTAGCATTCAATCGCCTCCCACATCCGCATTACCGTACCTTCTGGCTCTAAACGGGCGAGTGAACCTTGCTTCACTTGGCCATTTTCTTGCACCATTTCGTTGAACAACTTGGGGTTGGCGAAGGTGGCACGTTGCGCGGTTAAGTGGTCTCCGCGGTGAGTGGCATAGGAGTTAAAGTCTTCTTCCGGTAGGCCCATCTTGGCGAGGTAAGCACCGGCGGCGCTGTCCAACATAATCGCATTTGAGGGCGATAGATGGTCGGTGGTGATGTTATCGCCTAATACTGCCAAAGGTCGCATTCCCTGTAAGCTACGCTGCTTGGCTAAAGCCCCTTCCCAGTAAGGGGGGCGGCGAATATAAGTACTTTGCGGACGCCACTCATAGAGTGGCGAACTGCTATTGCCATAATCCACTTTAATATCAAACATTGGCTCATAAACTTGTTTGAAGTGTTCTGGCTTAACGCTTTGCTCGAGTACCGCATCGATTTCTTCATCGCTAGGCCAAATATCTTTTAAGGTAATTGGCTGGCCTTGGCTATTGTGGCCAAGTGCGTCTTTCTCGATATCGAAACGAATGGTCCCGGCAATCGCGTAGGCTACCACTAGTGGAGGTGAAGCCAAGAAGGCTTGTTTAGCGTAGGGGTGAATCCGACCGTCGAAGTTACGGTTGCCCGACAAAACCGCCGTGGCATATAAATCACGGTCGATGATTTCTTGTTGAATTTTCGGGTCTAAAGCGCCGCTCATGCCATTACAAGTGGTACAAGCGAAGGCCACGATGCCAAAACCCAACTGTTCCAGTTCTGGCAGTAACTTGGCTTCTTCTAGATAAAGTTGCACCGCTTTGGAACCCGGCGCCAAGGAAGTTTTAACCCAGGGTTTGCGACTCAATCCCAGTTTGTTGGCATTACGCGCTAGCAAACCGGCAGCGATTACGTTACGCGGGTTAGAGGTATTGGTACAGCTGGTGATGGCAGCAATGATGCAAGCACCATCAGGCATTAGCCCTTTCTGCATCGGCACTGGCGCGGCAATGCCTTGGCTGGCTAATTCACTAGTAGATACCCGGCGATGCGGGTTGGATGGTCCGGCAATGTTGCGGCCTACCGCAGATAAGTCGAAGTGCAGAACCCGTTCGTATTTAACCTCGGTGAGTTGATCGGCCCACAACCCGGAGGTTTTGGCGTAGTTTTCAACCAGTGCTACTTGTTCGGCATCTCGGCCAGTGAGTTTGAGGTAGTCGATGGTTTTATCATCGATGTAGAACATAGCGGCAGTAGCACCAAATTCCGGTGTCATATTGGAAATGGTAGCTCGGTCACCCAGGGTGAGCTGGGCTGCGCCTTCACCATAAAACTCTAAATAGCTGGAGACGACTCGTTGCTCACGTAAAAACTCGGTTAGCGCCAGTACAATATCGGTGGCGGTAATGCCGCTTTGGCGTTGTCCGCTGAGTTCCACACCCACAATATCGGGCAGGCGCATGTAAGAGGCGCGCCCCAACATCACGTTTTCGGCTTCTAAACCACCTACGCCCACGGCGATAACCCCAAGAGCATCCACATGCGGAGTGTGGCTATCGGTGCCCACCAGTGTATCGGGAAAGGCGACACCGTCACGGGCTTGGATCACCGGTGACATTTTTTCGAGGTTGATTTGGTGCATGATGCCGTTACCCGGAGGGATCACATCGACATTTTCGAAGGCGGTTTTACACCAGTTGATGAAGTGGAAACGGTCATCGTTACGGCGGTCTTCAATGGCGCGGTTTTTGATAAAGGCATCTTTTTCATAACCGGCGTGTTCCACCGCTAAGGAGTGGTCAACAATTAGTTGAGTGGGCACCACTGGGTTTACCTTGGCCGGATCACCACCTTTTTCGGCAATGGCATCACGTAAACCCGCCAAATCTACCAGAGCCGTTTGTCCAAGAATGTCGTGGCAAACCACCCGCGCGGGATACCAAGGAAAGTCTAAGTCGCGCTTGCGCTGAATAATCTGTTGGAGCGCGGCGGTTAGTTGTGCTGGAGGACAGCGACGCACTAGGTTTTCAGCCAATACGCGCGAAGTGTAGGGAAGTTCTGCATAGGCACCCGCTTGGATATCTTCAATCGCTGCGCGAGTATCAAAATAGTCTAACTGGCTATTTGTTAGGGGTTTGCGGTAATCGGTATTCATAAGCGTTTCCACAACTAAAGGATGAATACAGTGGAGCATCGCCCCACTGACCGTGCGACTAGGGGCGTTGAGCTAAAGGCACGTAAGCGCGAGGCTCACTGCCAGTATAGTCGGCGCTAGGGCGAATAATGCGGTTATTAGCCCGCTGCTCCATGATATGTGCAGCCCAGCCACTGACCCGTGAACAGACAAAAATCGGGGTAAATAGCGGGGTGGGAATACCCATAAAATGATAGGCACTGGCATGGAAGAAATCGGCATTACAGAATAGTTCTTTCTCACGCCACATAACTTCCTCAACACGCTCGGATACGGCAAACAGGTGCTTATCGCCACAGGCTTCACTGAGTTTCTTCGACCAAGCCTTAATCAGCGCATTACGCGGGTCGTTGGTGCGATAGATGGCATGGCCAAAACCCATGATTTTATCTTTGCGCGCTAGCATACCCATGATTTCTTGCTCGGCCTGCTCTGGGCTGGTCCAGTTTTCAATCATTGCCATAGCCGCTTCGTTGGCGCCACCATGTAAGGGGCCACGTAGCGCTCCAATAGCCCCTGCTACCGCAGAATGAATGTCTGAGAGGGTAGAGGCTATCACTCGGCCGGTAAAGGTGGAGGCATTAAACTCATGCTCGGCGTAGAGGATCAGTGAACACTGCATCACCTGTTCGTGCAAAGGCTCGGGGGCTTTTCCATGTAACAAATGTAAAAAATGTCCGGCAATGGACTTAGCCGAGCTTTGGGTCGAAATACGTTCACCGTTTTGGCTGAAGCGATACCAGTAACAGATGATGCCGGGCAGTGCCGCCAGCAGGCGGTCGGTGTGCTGTTGTTGCTGGTCAAAGTTGGCTTCAGTCTCTAGGTTACCTAGCATCGATACGCCAGTGCGCATCACATCCATCGGGTGAGCATCGGCAGGGATCAGCTCCAGCACTTTTTTGAGTGACTCAGGTAGCTCACGCAGATTGTGCAGAGTGTCGTGATAGACTGCTAGCTGTTCACGATTGGGGAGTTCACCGTGGAATAATAGGTAAGCGACTTCTTCGAAGCTAGCATGTTCGGCCAATTCGCTGATGTCGTAACCACAGTAAGTTAAACCTGAGCCGCTTTGACCCACGGTGCATAATTTGGTTTCGCCAGCACTTTGTCCGCGCAGTCCCGCGCCTCCTAAAGCTTTTTGTACCATGATGTTCTCCTTTCATTGCTTGGTTTTAACAAGCGTGGTGTCTATTGCACCGCTCGCTTATGCTTGTTAATTGAGGGCTGAGCGGCTAAGTCTTCGCCTGCTCGCCAAGCCCATTCTCGTAGTTGTTAGGGTTATTATTGTTTAAATAATTGATCGAGCTTTTGCTCATAGTCGTGATAACCCAAGTAGTCATAGAGCTGAGCACGGGTTTGCATGCTGTCTACTACTTCTCGCTGGTGGCCATTTTCACGTAGGCTGCGGTACACATTGACCGCGGCTTGATTCATGGCGCGGAAGGCCGATAGCGGGTAGAGCACCATGTCTACACCGACGCCAGCGAGTTCTTCACCACTAAATAAGGGGGTTTGGCCAAATTCGGTGATGTTAGCCAAAATCGGCACTTTTACTGCGTCGGCAAATTGTTGGTACTGCTCTAAAGTCAGCATCGCTTCAGGAAAAATCATGTCAGCACCGGCTTCTACATATTGGCAAGCTCGTTCAATGGCTCCGCCCATGCCTTCTATTTGTAGTGCATCGGTACGGGCCATGACTACAAATTCAGGGTCTACTCGCGCATCTACTGCGGCCTTGATGCGGTCCACCATTTCATCGCTGGAAACAATCGCCTTATTGGGGCGGTGGCCGCAGCGTTTCTGTGCTACTTGGTCTTCCATATGCACGGCGGCGGCATCGGCGCGGATCATTTCTTTAACGGTGCGGGCAATGTTGAAAGCGCCGCCAAATCCCACATCAATATCTACCAATAGTGGCAAGTCGCAGGCGGCGGTAATACGACGAACGTCTTCTAGTACGTCGTTCATAGTGGTAATTCCCAAGTCGGGTAAACCATATGAGGCATTAGCAATACCGCCACCGGAAAGATAAATCGCTTGATGTCCTTCGCGTTTGGCCATCATCGCGCAATAGGGATTAATAGTGCCAACAATCTGTAATGGCTGCTGCGTTTTCACGGCTTGGCGAAAGCGCGCGCCGGGTGAGACTGGTGTGCTCATGGCTTTACTCCTTGGGGTTGTTTGGTAGAAGCGTCTGCTCCTAAACTTTGGTCGGGAATGGCTTGAAGATGTTGTTGTTCAATGGCTTTGCGCGCTCGAGCAATGTGGCGGCGCATCAGTAACTCGGCCAGTTCAGCATCGCGATCAGCTAAGGCTTGCCAAATTGCCCAGTGTTCTTGCAGGGCGCGCTCGGGACGAGATACTTGTTTACTGGCCTGATAACGGTACATCCGTAGCAGGTGGTAGAGCTCGTCGCATAGCAAATTCACTAGGTATTGGTTATTACTGCCTTTGATGATCAAGTAGTGAAAGTCAAAATCGCCGTGTTGCTCGAAGTAGGCCTTGCCTTGATGCTGTTGCAAATATTGCTGGTGATGTTCCAGTAAGTTTTTTAATTCACTGATTTGCTGGCTGGATAGTTGGGTAGCAGCTAAACGACAGGCCATACCTTCTAAGGCTTCACGCACCGAATAAATATCGATCAGCTGTTGTGGGTTGAGTTGAACCACTCGGGCGCCTACATGAGGGACGCGTTCTACTAAGCCCATGCCTTGCAGCTTGAGTATCGCTTCGCGCAGAGGGCCGCGACTCACGCCATAGTGTCGAGCCAGTTCTGGTTCTGATATTTTTTTTCCTTGGGCTATTTGGCCACTAACGATGGCTTCAATCAGGGTATCGCTGAGGTTTTGCGATAACAGATTTTGCTTGTCGTTGGTGCCATTAAAAGTCGCTGCTTGAGACATTATAATTACACACTGGTTACTAAATTGTTGCAGAGTGTAGATCGAACATCGCGTTGCGATCAAATAATTGTCGACAATTTATACTAATACTTTAGTTTAAGACTCGATTTAGTGTTGATTTTCTCAAGTTTTGTTTACAGAAAGGGGCTTAGGCTCAAGATTGTCGACAATGCCGAAGTTAGTGGGCAGATAGGTGTTGGGCAATACGGTTGGGTAAGGGAACTTGCCATTTCTGAAGTTGCTGCTGGCAGCTTGAAACGCTATTGAGCTGAATAAACTTACATTGATGGTTGATCAGCTCAGAGTGAGCTTGCTGAACCAAAAACTGTAAGATCCCTGATTGTTCCCGATTTCAGATAATAAGTGCGACATTCATGGAAAGGTGTAGAAGAGGAGGCCAACTGCTAAAAGTGGTACGCTCTTCTCGCCAAAGAAACAAGCAGTACTACCATGAATTATCAGCAGTTGACCGAGGGCAGAAGATATCAGATTTCGGCTCTTTTGGAACGGGGAATTTCGGTTTCTGAAATAGCTAAAACTGTTCAGTGCCATCGCTCTACGGTATATCGGGAGCTTAAACGCGGCCGCAAGGGCAGACATTATTGTCCTAACGAAGCCCAAATATTATCAATCAAAAAACGCACATCAGCGCGTAAATACCGTATACCACAGGAGCGTATTGATTTTATCCGCTTGCTTTTAGAAGCGGATTGGAGCCCAGAGCAAATTTCCTGTGTATTAACGAAAGTCGGTGCCGCTGTCAGCCATGAGTGGATCTACCGATTTGTTGCACAGGATAAACGCTTGGGTGGCAAGCTATATCGCCATTTGAGACAAGGACACAAGCGGTATCGTCGCGGTAAAAAAGAAAAAGCGCCCGCTATCAAGAATGCCGTTTCGATCGATGTTCGGCCAAGCATCGTTGACAGTAAGGAGCGATTTGGTGATTGGGAAATCGACACCGTTTTAGGCAAGCACGGCACTGGAGCTATGGTGACTATTTTGGAGCGTAAAACACGATTTTACGTGGTAAAAAAAGTGCCATCCAAGTCAGCAAATGATGTCACCAAAGCAACCATAGAGCTACTCATGCCTTATAAGGAACATGTACATACCATCACAGCAGATAACGGGAGAGAGTTTGCAGGTCATGAAACCATCGCAAAGGAGTTGGAGGCTGATGTGTATTTTGCCCACCCTTATAGCTCTTGGGAGCGTGGAGCCAATGAGAATGCTAACGGCCTTTTAAGGCAATATGTGAAAAAAGGAACCGATCTAACAACAGTAACGGACAGCGATATTGAATTCGCTCTATCGAGGATAAATTATCGACCAAGAAAGTGTTTAGACTTCAAGCAACCAGCGATTGTATTTAAAGAAATGGCATTGGCTGCTTGATATTGGCGAGTGTCGCACTTCGCAGTTGAATTCGGGTTTAACTAAATAAATACAGTGACTGAGTTTATGCTGCAGTGACCAATTGATTTGTTGTTGCACGATCGGAATGCTTTCGGGTGTCATCAACTGCCAATGACGAAAGTCAAAAATCGCCGCCCATTGTTGTTGATTGAACTGTTTTACTAAGTGAGTCAGTTGTTGGCTATAATTCTGTGCTGTGACGGTATTCCAACTATCGTAAAGCCGGGCATAGATAAAACCGTCTTCACTGAAAATTTGGTAGCTCCCATGGCCGGCTGAATCCATACATGACCTCTTTCTGTACGACGTGAAGCAAAACAGGTCTACTTCGCAGTAGTCTAATTTATACCCAAAGCATGTTAAATCATATTTCTATATGGTCTGGTCTAACCAAGAGAGTTTTTATAGCTGAATATTTGCTTGATATTTGATCATTAGCAGGTTACTTTAAACTTTCAATCACTTACTGCTTAGAACGAGGTCTGCAATGAATAAATACCATTATTTAGCATCATGCTCGCTTCGAACTATGTCAACACTAGTGCGCGCCTGTTTTCTTAAACGTGGCATCTCTAGCAAGGGCCTCTGCAGTTAAGGATTGATCTTTTCAAATATTATCCGAGCTGCGAAGTGTCGCAGTGAAGGATTGTTCTAACTGGTTCCCCCCTGTGTCACTTCGCTCTCTATCAAGGAGAACGAGACATGATGTCATTTAAAATTCGTCTACTAAGTTTAACCATTGGGCTATTGGCTCGCTATCAACAGCACTTAGAAACTCAGCGTTGGCTTAAGCAACAGCGTCAGCAAGCATGGCGAATAGAGGGAATTAGTGCCCACATAGCCAAAGATATTGGCGTCGATTCTGATGGCCGTATTCGAGGAAAAATAGTTGTTACGCAGGAACCTGCACCAGCCCGTGAAGTCGCTTCTTCAGCTGGCAAAAGGCCGCTTCCAAGTTTAACTACAGATACATGAATTAAGCGCCCTACGGGGCGCTTTTTAACTTAAGCCAGTGATTTATCAAAAATCATTGGCTAGATCTAGTCCAAACCTTGGAGCATTCTCTCAGCTACAGTACACTAGCGGCAGTTCGCATAATGTAGGAAGCAAAGATGAGCGTTGAGCAAGACACCACCCATTTTGGTTATAAGACAGTAAACCGTGAAGAAAAGGTGGGTTTAGTGGCAGATGTGTTTCATTCTGTCGCGGGTAAATATGACTTAATGAATGACCTGATGTCAGGTGGTATTCATCGCTTGTGGAAACGTTTTACCATTGACTGCAGTGGGGTTCGTCCTGGTCAAAAAGTCTTAGACCTCGCTGGTGGTACCGGTGATCTAACCGCAAAGTTTTCCCGCATTGTGGGCCCTAGCGGCGAAGTGGTATTGGCCGATATTAATGATTCCATGCTGAAAATGGGACGTGGCAAGCTGCGCGATAAAGGTATTGTAGGTAACGTACGGTATGTGCAAGCCAATGCCGAAGCGCTGCCTTTTTCCGATGATACCTTTGATGCGATTACCATTAGTTTTGGTTTGCGTAATGTCACCGATAAAGATGCCGCATTGCGTTCTATGTATCGGGTGCTTAAACCCGGTGGGCGTTTATTAGTATTGGAATTTTCTAAGCCCGAAACTAAAGCTTTGAGTAAAGTTTACGATGCTTATTCTTTCCATTTATTACCTAAAATGGGCAAATTGATTGCTAACGATGCCGATAGCTATCAATACTTAGCTGAATCTATTCGCATGCACCCCGATCAAGAAACGCTAAAAGAGATGATGCAACAAGCGGGTTTTGAAGGTGTGGAATATTACAATTTAACTGGCGGCGTGGTAGCACTGCATCGCGGTTATAAGTTTTAAGAGGCCCTTATGCCGCTATCATCTTTGTTCTCTGCTGGCTTAGAAGCGCTTAGCAATCAACTGCTCGATTTGGACGAGGGCAGCACTCAGCGGCGTAGTCAATTAGCTGGCAAGGTGCTGGCGATTACTATTCAACCGCTGCCCTGTATTTATTTTGTGGTGAGCGAGCAACAACTTGATGTATTGAACAAGTATGAAGCTGAGCCAGATTGTAGCTTAAGTTTGAATCTTTTTACCTTAGCTGAGCTTAAGCAGGCGGATCGCATTCCCAGTTTGATTAAGCAAGATAAGTTACAACTAGAAGGTGATATTAAATTAGCCCAACAGTTTGCCGATTTGTTTTTACAGCTAGAGCCAGACTTAGAAGAAAAACTGTCGCAGCGCATTGGCGATGTAGCGGCCTACCAAGTGTTGTCGAAAAGCCGCTTGTTGGCTGAGGCCTTAAGTAAGGCCTTTACCCAAGCTCCAGTAAAGTTAACTGAGCTAGCCAATGAGGAATGGAAGTTAACGGTGGGACAGCAGGAATACCAAAATTGGCAGCGTCAGGTTCAGGCTTTGGCTGCGGAGTGTGAGCAAGTGGCTCGTCGTATAGAGGACTTGAGTTAATGACCCCAAAAGAGTTTGCTCGATTTAGGCAGATTAACCGTACCCTATGTCGCTATGGCATCGACCAGCTGCTACCTAAACGCTTTTGGCCATGGCCATTACGCTTGTTACGGACAATGGTATTTTGGTGGCGTAACCAGCATAAAAATGATGCCGCCGGGACTCGAATCCGTCTAGCCATGGAAGAGTTGGGGCCAGTATTTATTAAGTTTGGCCAGATGATGTCGACTCGCCGTGACTTGTTACCGCCAGAAATCGCTGATGAGTTGGCGCTGTTGCAAGATCGAGTGTCGCCGTTTAGTGGCGAACTGGCCAAACAACAAATAGAACTCGCTTTAGAGCAGCCGGTGGAAAGCCTATTTGATGACTTTGCCATGCAGCCTTTGGCTTCTGCTTCGATTGCTCAGGTACATACCGCACGGTTGCAAGAAAATGGCCAAGACGTGGTGTTGAAGGTAATTCGCCCCGGCATAGAACAAACCATTTTGTCTGACATTGCCCTGATGCAGCGCTTAGCTGGTTTTTTTGCGCGCTTCTTTAGCGATGGTCGACGGCTGCGCCCGCGTGAAGTAGTAGAGGAGTACCGCAAAACCATTGTGGATGAATTAGATTTGGCGCGAGAAGCCTCCAATGCAATTCAGTTGCGACGTAACTTTCTGCATGCCAAAGAGCTCTACATTCCAGACGTTTATAGCGACCTTTGCAGTAAAAATCTATTGGTGATGGAGCGCATCTATGGCATTCCGGTGGCCAATATCGACGAGCTACGGGCGCAAAATACCAATATGAAGTTATTGGCAGAGCGTGGTGTAGAAGTGTTCTTTACTCAGGTTTTCCGCGATAGCTTTTTCCACGCTGATATGCATCCGGGTAACATTTTTGTTTCGCGTGAACACCCAGAAGACCCTCAGTACATCGGTATTGATTGTGGCATTGTTGGCACCTTAAACAAGGAAGACCAACGCTATCTGGCAGAAAACTTTCTCGCCTTTTTTAATCGCGATTATCATAAGGTGGCGCAGTTGCATATTGACAGTGGCTGGGTGCCTGCCGATACCAAAGTGGAAGAATTTGAAGCGGCGATTCGCACCGTTTGTGAACCGATTTTTGCTAAGCCCTTGTCAGAAATTTCTTTTGGTCATGTATTGTTGAACTTGTTCAATACGGCTCGGCGTTTCAACATGGAAGTGCAGCCGCAATTGGTACTACTGCAAAAAACCTTGTTATATGTTGAAGGATTAGGACGACAGCTTTATCCTGAGTTGGATTTATGGGCAACGGCCAAGCCGTTTCTCGAGCGCTGGATGCGCAAGCAAGTTGGGCCAGAGGCAGTATTTAACGCGCTGAAAGAAAAAGCTCCTTACTGGTTAGAAACTCTGCCGCACTTACCTGAGTTAGTTTATGATAATCTGCAGTTGGCTAAGCAACAACAACTTAAGTTTCAGAAATTTACGGCCCAATATTTGCTGCAACAGAAACAGCGTCAGCGTAGTTTGGTATTGGCCTTGGCTGCGGGCTCCAGTTTAATTTCTGCGGCTTTGCTTTATCCAAGTCTACCGTTGCTATCGATGGCCTTGGCGTTAACGAGTATAGTCATTGGCTTAAGCAGTTGGTGGCAATTGAAATAGTAGAGTAGGGCCTAGTGGCCCATCTAATGGAATAAGGAAAAACACATGGGTGGTATTAGTATTTGGCAACTGTTGATTGTTGCAGTGATTGTGGTGCTGTTATTTGGTACTAAAAAATTGCGCAATATTGGCGGTGATTTAGGCTCTGCGGTTAAGGGTTTTAAAAATGCCATGAATGATGAAGATAAAACTAAGGACTCATCTAGCCCAGAACAAATTAGCCAAACCAAACAATCAAGCGAAGATGTGAAAGACAGCACTAAAAGCAAAGATCAACAAGGTTAAGCATGTTTGATATCGGTTTTTGGGAGCTCATCTTAATTTCGGTGATGGGGCTCGTCGTGCTCGGGCCTGAGCGTTTGCCGGGGGCTATCCGTAGTGTTATGGCAGTGGTACGTAAAGTGAAAAGTTCGGTCTCTACGGTGACCAATGAGCTGAAGCAAGAACTTGAATTAGATGAGCTTCATCAAAATCTAAAAAAAGCCGAACAGCAGGGGTTGGAGTCGCTTAATGACGATTTAAAAGAGTCTTTTGAAACCCTTAAAGCACGGGCCGAATCGGTAAATCGCCCATACTCCGTCAGTCAGCCAGAAAGCGATGTATCGTCCGCTGATTCTGCCTCTAAAACCAGTCCAGAAGATAAAACAAGCCATGAGTGAAGACGCTAACGCGCAGCCCCTAATTGAACATCTAGTCGAGCTGCGCAACCGACTGTTACGCAGTGTACTGGCCTGTTTACTGATTTTTCTTGGCTTGGTGTATTTTGCCAACGATATTTATTCGCTGCTTGCTGAGCCTTTGTTGAGTGTGATGCCAGATAATGCCAGCATGATCGCCACCGATGTGGCGGCACCGTTTTTTACCCCGATTAAACTGACTTTGGTGGCGTCAATATTTTTGGCGATGCCCTATTTGTTAGCACAAGCTTGGGGCTTTATTGCACCAGGTTTGTATCAACATGAGCGTAAGTTGCTTATTCCCCTAGTATTTGGCTCAGGCGTTTTGTTCTATGCTGGGGTGGCTTTTGCTTATTTTGTAGTTTTTCCATTGGCCTTTGCCTTCTTTACCGCAGTAGCACCGGAAGGGGTCACTATAGCCACCGATATTTCTAATTATCTCGACTTTGTGTTGAAGCTGTTTTTTGCTTTTGGCCTCGCTTTTGAAATTCCTATTGCTACGATGTTGCTTTGCTGGACAGGAGCGACCTCGCCCAAGCAGCTAAAAGCCAAACGGCCTTACGTGATTGTTGGGGCCTTTGTGGTGGGTATGTTGCTCACTCCCCCCGATGTAATTTCACAAACCCTACTGGCTTTGCCAATGTGGTTGCTGTTTGAAGTGGGTTTGTTTTTCGCTCGTTTCTACGTGAGTAAAGATGACGAACAAAGTAGCGAAGCCTAGCTAGCAGTATGTTTGATATTGCCCTCAATTTAACCAGCTCGCAGTTTGATAAAGATCGTGAGCTAGTGGTGCAGCGGGCGCAACAAGCTGGCGTGAACGGCATGTTATTACTTGGCAGTAACCTTTCCGAGAGTACTCAAGTAAGCCAGCTCGCAAAGCAATGGCCAGGCTTGTGTTATGCCACTGCCGGCGTGCATCCCCACGATGCTAAGTCTGTTTCTGTGGATGATATAAGCCAACTAAAGCCCTTGTTAGCTCAGTCTCAGGTTGTAGCCGTAGGGGAGTGTGGCCTTGATTTCAACCGAGATTTTTCCCCCCGTCCGCAGCAATTAGCTATTTTTGAAGCCCAATTGGCCCTAGCCGCCGAACTGAACATGCCGGTGGTGATGCACGAACGTGATGCCCACCAGTCTTTTCTTGAAATTGTAAAACGCTGGCGCGATAAGTTACCGGGGGCTGTATTGCACTGCTTTACCAGTGATCAACAGGCCTTAAAAACCTGCTTAGATTTAGATTTGTATATCGGTATTACTGGCTGGGTCTGTGATGAGCGACGCGGCCTCGATTTGCAGCAGCGGGTATGTGAAATTCCTGCCAATCGACTGTTACTAGAAACCGACGCGCCTTATTTACTACCACGCGACCTGCGGCCCAAACCCAAGAGTCGGCGTAACGAGCCGTGTTATTTAGGGCATATTTACCAACGTGTTGCCGAACTTCGTCAGCAGCCCTTACCAGAGTTAAATCTAGCTGTGGCAGAAAATGCGCGGCGCTTATTTCGGCTTCCTACGTTTTAGCAGAAATTTATTCTGCACTTTAGTGGCCTCTTCGCCATCTTATCGGTGTGGTTCTTGCTTGGCTTAATCCTGAAAAGCTTTCTATGCTTGGTAGATAACATTAGTTCTGCTCAGCCATAGCATATAAACGAGGGCTGACAACCCTTTTCAAGGATTAGATCAACTGTGAACACACATGCCGTAACTATTCGCTCTAGTCATATTCTATGCTTAGTCATGTTGCTAATAAGCCCTGTTAGCCTTGCAGCCATAGTCAATAACAATCATCTCTTTCAGACCACGGAGAGAGTGCAACAACAACTGTTGGCGCTTCGTCAGCATCAGCAGCTGCCAGAGCTATTAGCAAAGGCGCCGATTTATGCCGACAAGCTAGCCATTCATCTGGCTTTTAAAGCTCAGCAGTTAATTGAATTGGCGGCCGATTTGCAACTGCAACACGGGCTTCAAGCTGATGAGATCCCTAGCATTGATTACCGAGTAATGCGCCCACGTAATGTGATGCCGTATTTGGAGCAATTTTCCCAGCAGCTTGATGCGGTGCTTAAGAAGTTGGCCATCCCCTTGCCCGCAGAAGCTGAGCGTCCTCTTGGTAAATCGGTAAATGATGTTTATCAACAGTTAGTGCTAATTGAGCTCTTATGTGATGGTTTAATCGAACGCGACGCTGAATTAAGCCTAACTAGGAACATGCAACAGATTAAGCAAGATCTGCTGCTGGTGAGTAAGGTTAGCCAGCGGCCACTGCAGTTTGTCTCGGTGACTAACATTAGCGGCAGAGCTATGAGTGATGTCAATATTCTGCTATTTCAGAGTTTCTATTTATTAGAACGGTTATTGCGTCAGTTGGAAGTTGAGCCTAGTAAACCCGGCCGTTTGCCCGTCGGTGAATCAAGTACTTATCAGGTAGTTGATAGCAGTGTGATATTAAAAGCAGAGTTGCATCGTTTAAAAACCAAACTACAAATAGATCAAGATAGTCAAGTAAAAGAGACGGAGCGATTTGCTAATGCCAATCAAGCCTATGCTCAAGCGCTGAGCTTACGTAATGGCTTATTAATGATGTTGGGAGAGCCAGCACTATGATGGACAAGTTGAGTTTAAGTCAAAAAATAGCGCTTATTCCGGTGGGCATTGTACTGTTGTTGGCCTTTATGTTGTGGCAGGGCCAGCGTTCTCTGAGTTCGGTTGAACAGCAAACAGTGGAGTTTTCTGAGACCATCGAGCCGCAGGCTCGTTTGGCCGGAGCGCTTTCCATGAATGCTTTGCAACGGTTGGTGACACAGGCGCAGTACCGACAAAGCGAAAACCCTGAGCTGTTACAAAACTATCACCGTTTAGCTGAGCAGGCCGAGCAATTAAATAACGACCCTCACTTCGCCGAGTTCGCTCAAGCCCAACAGATCCGCCAAAATAGCCAAGGTTTAGATAAGCATTTTGTTGAAGGCTTAGTGCCAAGCCTAGAGGAAGTGAATCGCTTAGAGACTGCTATTTTAGCTGAATATGTGCCACAAATTTTGGCAAAAACCACCGATATTCACGCCACTCTCGATCCCTTAACCGCTGGTGAATTGCCCGCACTGACAGTGCGCTTAGCCAATCATGTGCAAGCCTCCTCTTTGGCATTGATGCGCCATTTAAAACGGGTTGAACCTCGCAGTAAGGATCAGTTTTATTTGCAACTATTTGGCGCGCAAAATGACCTACTTGATTTGCAAACGGGTTTAAATCGCGAGTTTCAACAATTGTGGATAGCAGAAGTGGCCAAACAGTTAGAAGGCTTCACTGCGGCGGCGACGCGATTGTTTCAACTACTAGCAGAACAGCAAGCTTTGATGGATGATTTACTTGAACCTGCTGCCGAGCAGGTGGTAATGGCAGCCACTTCTAGCCAGCAAAGCCAATGGCAAGTGTTAAGTGATTCCAGTCGGGATATTAGTCAGCGGTTACAAACTACCGCGTGGACTAATTTAGCATTTGGCTTATCGATAGTGGTGATAGCCTTAGTTATGGGCTGGTTAATAACCCGTTTAATTCGCCAGCCTGTGGTTATTATGGTTCAAGCCATGCAGGCGATAGCTCAAGGAGATGGAGACTTAACACAACGACTTGAGGTTAAAGGCAAGGATGAAATTGCCCAATTAGCTGCGTCGTTTAACCAATTTATTGCTTTGTTGCAAACAACGGTTAGTAGCATTAACCAGCATGTTGAGCAGCTAAATTACGCCGCTCAGCAACTCAATCTATTGGCCCAAGAATCACAACAGCAAGTTGGCCAACAGCAACAAGTGGTGGCCGCAGTGAGTCAGCATGTTGAGCAGTTGGCTCAGGGTTTTGGCAGTGTAGCGGAGCATGTTCGTACTGCTGATAAGTCGGCCGGGGCGATTGATCAAGCATCGTTGCAAGGGCGTCAATTAACTCAGTCGGCCACCTCAGAGATAGAGCAATTGGTGGCGCAGGTGGATACTGCCGCAGAAGATATGCGTGAGCTGGCGCAAAATAGTAAAGACGCTGGCAAGATCCTCGAAGTGATTAACAGCATTGCCGAGCAAACTAATCTGCTAGCACTAAATGCCGCTATTGAGGCGGCAAGAGCAGGTGAGCACGGTCGGGGCTTTGCCGTGGTGGCTGATGAAGTACGTAATTTGGCCAAGAAAACTCAAGATTCTACCGAGCAAATCGAACAAATGATGAGTCATCTAGTGGGGGCTGCAGAAAAAACTGAGGTGCAAATGCAACAAGGCAAGCTTCAAGCCAATACCAGTTTTGAGTTGATGTCAGAAATGCAACAATCGGTTCAGCAAACTCATCACTTAGTGAGTGACGTCACCCGTTTGTTAGATGACGTTAGCAGTGCTTGTGAGGATCAGTTAACCACCTCTGATACAGTGGTAGATGAAATGCAAGGTATAGAGTCTGCGGCACAAAGTAGTTTGCAAGGCACTGAACAAACCGCAGAACAAGCCCATAAAGTGGGTGAGCTTAGCCGCCTAATTCAGGCTAGCATCGCCAATTTTAAGGTATAAACTCACTCGCTTTAGCCGCTAGCCACCCAACCAACCAGATTATTCATGTCTCTTCCCCAAGAGAATTAGCCATTTAGAACCCTGGAAAGTAGTATAGCTTAGCGGCGAAATGCAGGTAAAAGCTAACGAAGTTGAGGGTATCTTGGCAGGTTATGCCATGGATTTAGATCGCGATGTTGAGCTGTATGTGCCTTAAACCTGGGCTCTGTTATACCG
>QGCX01000078.1_pt1 | contig 22985 bp, 20 predicted proteins | sample 4708031 | NCBI WGS metagenome assembly QGCX01 (sample SAMN08941163, study PRJNA450518) | Sediment metagenome, whole genome shotgun sequencing project. | reverse complement strand
CCGGCAGATTCTAATGGGGATGATAATTTGGATTTGGTTGACCCTTTTGGAACCGTAATCGATGTGTTTGGAGTAGTTGGAGAAGATGGTTCTGGAACCAATCACGAATTTGAAGATGGAAGGGCAATTCGTAACCCAAATATTCTGGAGGGAAATCCTGTTTACACTTTTAGTGAATGGATCATTTTTAATGATACTGGAGAAGCAGGAACGACAAAACTACCCCAAAACGCCCCCGAGGATTTTACCCCAGGGGTTCGGGATTAATTTTTTAGAATGCCTTATACTTAAATTTTTGCCCACCTACAGAGGCATCGGCCATAAGGCCTGCTTTGGGAAGAGCAAAAACGGCTACGCCATCTTTGTATTTCGCCTCAAAGGCAATTCCAGATTTCAAGGCCACCGCAGAGGTTTCCGCAGCAAATTGGAATTTTTCAGTTTTAAAACGTTGTAAATCCACATCGGTTTCAAAGAAAATCACCTCGATGATCGCCTGTCCACCAGCTTGTAGGCCAATGTTCAATTTTTTAAGGTCTGCCATGCCCACGGCCGCCCCGTTTTCATAAACAACACCGTTGCCGGATGCACCGCCGATAATAAATCCGCCCTTACCAACATTGGGAAAGATGACATATCCGGCAGATTCATCAAAAAAACGTTCTAAACCTGGACTTGTTTTCAATAGGGTTGTTTTCGCTTTTTTGGCATCGGCCATTATTTTCTCATCTTTTTTACTCTGTGCTATAGCACTTGTACCTACTAATAGGACGGCAATTATTAGGAATGATTTTATCAGTTTCATATTTATTGTTTTTTGTATTCACTCAAAGTTAGAAAACCTAGTCGCGGATTTTAGGATAGGCTTTCCCAATAATTGTTAAGAAAAGCATTTGAGTTAAAATTTTTCTGATCGAATTAACTTGCAATAGAGAACAGCTATGTTTTAATAGTATTTTAATATCAAACCTCTATGATAAGGGAGTGTGATTTTGTATTTTTAGTAATCTGAAAATCTATTTAAAAACAACTATAAGATCATGAGTAAAGAATTGGCAAATGGAGCAGACGAAAGTATGTGCCCATTTTTAAACGGCGAAATGAAGCAAGCTGCCGGTGGAGGAACCTCCAACCGTGATTGGTGGCCCAATATGTTGAATTTGAACATTCTTAGGCAACATTCATCACTTGCAGACCCAATGGATGAAGATTTTGATTATGCAAAGGAATTCAAATCCTTGGACCTAGAAGCGGTCAAGAAGGATTTAGCGGATTTAATGACGGATAGTCAAGATTGGTGGCCTGCGGATTATGGACACTACGGACCATTTTTCATACGTATGGCATGGCACAGTGCTGGTACTTACCGTATCTCGGACGGAAGAGGTGGCGGTGGAACGGGAAACCAACGTTTTGCTCCGTTGAACAGTTGGCCCGATAACGCCAACTTGGACAAAGCAAGATTATTGCTATGGCCTATCAAACAGAAATATGGTAAAAAGATTTCTTGGGCAGACCTTATGATTTTGGCCGGTAATGTTGCTCACGAGAGCATGGGGCTAAAAATGTTTGGCTTTGCAGGAGGTCGTAAAGATATATGGCAGCCCGAAGAAGATATCTACTGGGGCTCTGAAAAAGAATGGTTGGACAATAAGGAACGATACGATCAAGATGGAGAACTTGAGAAACAAATGGGCGCTGCCCATATGGGATTGATATACGTTAACCCAGAAGGACATAATGCAAATCCAGACCCTGTAGAGGCGGCCCATTATATTAGGGAGACCTTTGGTCGTATGGCAATGAATGATTATGAGACTGTAGCTCTTATTGCAGGTGGACATACCTTTGGAAAAACCCATGGTGCCGCTTCCGATGCAGAATACTTGGAACCAGAACCAGCAGGAGCTCCTATGGAGATGCAAGGTATGGGATGGAAGAATAATTTCGGTACGGGAAAAGGTTCCGATACCATCACTAGTGGTCTGGAAGGGGCTTGGACCGATACACCAACCCAATGGAGCCACACCTACTTGAAAAACTTATTTGGGTATGAATGGGAACTGACAAAGAGCCCAGCAGGAGCCTGGCAATATCAACCAAAGGATGGTGCCGGTGCAGGAACGGTCCCCGATGCTCATGACCCAAGTAAAAAACATGCACCGTTTATGTTGGTGACCGATTTGTCATTACGAATGGATCCTGATTATGAAAAAATCTCCAGACACTTCTTGGAAAACCCCGAGGAATTTGCCGATGCCTATGCACGTGCTTGGTATAAACTGACACACCGTGATATGGGACCTGTTTCTCGATATTTAGGACCAGAAGTGCCTCAAGAAGAACTAATTTGGCAAGACCCAGTTCCTGCGGTAGACTATGATTTGGTCGATGATAAGGATATAGCAGATTTGAAGTCCAATATTCTAGCTTCTGGTTTGAGTATTTCCGAATTGGTAAGCACAGCTTGGGCCTCAGCTTCCACCTACAGGGATTCTGATAAGCGTGGAGGTGCCAATGGAGCACGCGTACGCTTGGCTCCCCAAAATCAATGGGAAGCGAACAATCCAGAACAATTAAAAAAGGTGTTGGATACCTTGGAGCAAATTAAAGATGAATTCAATAAAGCCCAGTCAGGGAACAAAAGAATATCCTTGGCAGATTTGATTGTACTTGGTGGATCTGCAGCTATTGAAAAAGCTGCAAAAAATGCCGGTAAAAATATTACTGTTCCATTTACTCCAGGTAGAACAGACGCTTCTGCTGAACAAACCGATGTAGAGGCTTTTGAGGCTTTGGAACCACTAGCCGATGGTTTTAGAAACTTCACAAAAATGAAGTTCAGTGTTCCTGCCGAAGAATTGTTGGTGGACAAGGCTCAACTTATGACGTTGACCGCCCCCGAAATGACGGTCCTTGTTGGAGGTATGAGAATGTTGGGCACTAACCAAGATGGTTCCAAAAACGGGGTGTTCACAGATAAACCTGAGACCTTGACCAATGACTTTTTTGTGAATCTTTTGGATTTGGGAACCGAGTGGAAAGATGTTTCTGGTGATGAACAATTATTCGAAGGCAGGGACCGAAAAACTGGCCAAGTAAAATGGACAGGTACTCGGATAGACCTTGTTTTTGGCTCCAACTCCGAACTTCGTGCAATTGCGGAAGTTTATGGATGTGGCGATTCCCAAGATAAATTCTTGAAAGATTTTGTGGCCGCTTGGACCAAAGTAATGAACCTTGATCGCTTTGATTTGGATTAATTAATCCATTCAGAGTAAAAAATAGAAAGGAAAATTAATTTCAAATGCTGCCATGACCAATAAGGTTGTGGCAGTTTTTTTATAACTTTCAAATAGCTATGAAACAAAAAGAGGAACTCTTCAATCAAATACGCAACGGGAGCTCACAATCTGTTGAAAACCTATTGGAAAACAACCCGAATTTTTTGGAGACGAAAGATGAAAGGGGATCCACACCATTATTGTTGGCGGCTTATTATGGGCATGAGGATATTGTAGAACTTCTATTGAGCAAAGGAGCCCAAGTGGATGCTTTGGACGGTTCAGGAAATACTGCTCTAATGGGTGTTTGCTTCAAAGGGTTTACCAGCATTGCACAAAAATTGATCGATGCAGGGGCCAATGTCAGCCAAAAAAATGCCATGGGTGCAACCTGTCTCATCTACGCTGTAACCTTCAATCGTAAAGATATCGCTGAACTTCTCTTAAAAAAAGGTGCGGATGCATCTGTAAAAGATGCCAGAGGGAAAACTGCAATGGACCTTGTTCTGGAGCAGGGAAATAAAGAAATGGAAGAAATTTTAAAAAAATACTAGATGTCCACAACTTTGAACATTGCCTTGATTCAAACTGATTTGCACTGGGAAGATCCAGTTAGCAACAGGAAAATGTTTGAAGAAAAAATAGGTGGTATTCCCGATAATGTAGATTTGATAGTATTACCAGAAATGTTTACAACAGGTTTCACAATGAAGCCTCAAAACATTGATATTTCCGAAGGAGATGCGTCGGTAAAATGGATACAACGAATGGCACAAGATCACAAGGTAGCACTTGTTGGAAGCATCATTTTTCAGGAGGAAGGCAAATTCTTTAACCGTTTATATTTTATTTCATCAGAAGGAGAAATAGAAACGTATGACAAAAAGCACACTTTTACCTTGGCTGGTGAAGATGAAGTTTACGAAGCAGGCAATGAAAAACTCATTTTTGAATACAAAGGATTCAAAATTTGTCCCATGATTTGTTATGACCTTCGGTTTCCGGTTTGGGCTAGAAATACCGAGGATTACGATTTGTTGATCTATGTGGCCAATTGGCCCAAAAAAAGAATCAATGCTTGGGATACCCTTCTTAAAGCAAGAGCTATAGAAAATATGGCCTATTGTATCGGGGTAAATCGAATAGGAAAGGATGGTTTGGATTTTCAATATCCTGGACATTCCGCAGTTTATGATGTACTGGGCAAGCCATTGGCTTTTTCCAAGGATGAAGAGATTATTTATGCCACTTTAGACAAAAAACATATTGAGTCTACTCGAAAAAAATTAAGGTTTTTGGAAGATCGGGACCGTTTTAGTTTGAAAGGATAAAGGTTTCTTCCTTTTCCCAGTTGGCCCGAATTTCAATAACACCCGGGTAATAGCTTACCTTTTCAGGTTGGATTTTTTCAAGATAGTTACCTGTATCCATCTTGCCATTTCCATTTCCATCCAATATAACACGGGCTATATAGTTGCCGGGATCTAAATTGTTGAATTCGAAAATTTGGGATTCAGAAGCAAAAATCTCCCGTTTTACCTCTCCTTTTTCGTTGGTCAATTGCACGATTACGGGAAAGGTTACGGCACCACCCAAAACCATTCTTAGATTACCATAATCAGCAAAACTCCCTGTGGACAAATTGTAGTCCAACGTATCATTTTGTACTCCGAAGAAATCGGTAATGGCCCCTGGTAAAAAGGAAAAGGAATATTTTTGATTGGGCTCCAATTCAAAAGCAAAATCGATTTTGTTTTTCAAGGTATCCAATTCATAGGTGTATGTTGCAGGAATGGAATCGCTGATATTCAATGATATATTGCTGGTGTCCAAAGCGACAATCGGCGTGTTGGACAAAACACTAAAGGTATCTTCAAAATTAAGTTTTCCGCTAATTGATGTAGTAAGTTTTAGAGAATCTATGGGTAGGTCCCGTATTTTTACTGTAAAAGTGTCTAGAGCCTGTGCCTTCTCATTCTGTACTATAAAATTAATGGAATCTAAATCGGTTGGAGTGAACCAGTAATTTAGGGTGTCTTTATCCCGTTCTTTTAATATGGTGGTCTTAACAGAGTCGGGAAGCGAAGTCAGGGTTTCAATATTCATATTCCTATAATCCCCCTGATACCCAAAAATAATTTTATTTTTGGCAACTAAGCTTGGCACAGAAGTTTTATAATTTAACTGTTCCCGAAATAGGTTCAGTAAGTAAATGGAATCCGTTGGAATTATAATGGTATCCTCTATAAACCCAATTTTATCTTGCCCTTGGTCGAACATGTTGTTCTTGTTTACATCTTTTAGGCCAAACAACGCATATTTTCCAGCTTTCAGGTTTCTTAATTCAAAAAGGGGCAAGCTATCTCCTGTATTGGTAATATACAACGGGGGTTCTTTGTATATGGTGGAATCATTATAGGTGCTGTCTAATTCATAGAGCATTACACTTATAAATTCATCTGCTTTTCGGTTAACAGCATCTTTTACTGCACCGGAAACCGTAAGCGAATCAAGATAATCCCCAGTGGAGAACACATAACTTAAAAAGCTATTGGGATTTCCTTCGTTATTGTCCACAATACTTTGTCCAAAATTAATGGTGTAGGTGGTATTTTCCCGAAGCGTATCTTTTATTACTACCTCAATATACTTGCTGGGTGCCCCCATAGGAGTTATTTCGGCCGGGTTCTTAAATGGAGGCGAAACTACTAACTGGTTTTGCACATCTTCCAACTTGATAAGTTCATCAAAATAGAGGCGTATTTTTTTAGCCTTAAAGTTGGTAGTAAAATTTTCCGGTTCGGCCCTTATCAGTTCTGGGGGTGTAACATCTTTTGGACCACCGCTGGGAGAACCCCGCTTAGCACATTGCCATAGAGCCAATGCCATAAAAGCGAAAAAAAGAAGTCCAAACAATTTTTTTAAGTACACCATGCCTAAAAATAATGTGGAACAAAGAAACAACTAATTTGAAAACTGGAATGCCGCATTAATAAATTTTAACCCTCTGGTACCATGGCCATACTCAATACCGAAACCTCCACGTCTTTTTGTTGGAGAAGTGTTTGTGCGCACGATTCAATGGTAGCTCCCGTAGTGATGACATCGTCCACCAAAAGCACATGTTTAAACGTTCTCCCATTTGAAGTATTTAGTTTGAAGGCATCTTTTGAACTTTCCCACCGCCATTGTCGGCCTTTTTTGGTCTGGGTCTTTATGTTTTTTACTTTGATCAGCCAATCATCACAATATTCTGCTCCAATATTTTCTGCTATTTTATGGGCAAATTGAGCCACTTGATTGTAGCCCCGTTTTTTTTGTTTTTTGGGATGTAAAGGAACAGGTACCACGGCATCAATATTTTTAAGGTGTTCATCTTCCTTTAAAAGTGCTCCGCACCAATCACCAAAAAAGCTTCCGATTTGTTCCTGATTTTTGTATTTGAGCCAGTGCAATAAATTTTTTACTAGTCCATTTTTTGAGAAAAAAACAAAAGAAGCAGCTTTTTTAATAGGAATTCTACCATAAAATATACGGTCCACTTCATTTTCTTCCAGATAGTTATGATCGGTGAGTGGCACATCGTGTCGACAAACGGCACACAAAATGTGCTCTTCCCTAAATAATTGCGTATTACATCCAAAACATACCCTTGGCAATAGGATGTTGTTAATCTCGTTTATTATCTTAGCCAACCTTTTTGGTGTCAAATCTTTTACATTATTAGAGTAGACTGTCAACCCCATGAACTCCCAAGATAACAATTTCAACTACAAAATTATCTTTGCCGCAATGGCAGCGGTTATTGTGGGGATTCTTATTGCCTTTTATTACAGCTACGCACAATCCAAAAACCAAATGATTTATTTGGAAGAGGAAAAGGGACTTTTGGTAAAAGATTTAACATTGATGAGAGCTGAGGTTGATCGTTTGTCAGGTTTAAACGAAGTCAACGAAATCGAATTGCAAACTTCTCGCTTCCGAGTACAACAATTGCTCGACTCTGTGGGAAGATTAAACTTTAGCATAACCAAATTGAAGGAGACCAGAAAGGAACTTCGCAAATTGGAAGTGCGCTTTGACAGCCTAAAACTCAAGAACAACTTTCTTCGGTACAACAATAGCTTATTGGCCAGCAAGTACGATGAGACCTTAAAACAGTTGGAAGAACTGCGGGGCAGGGCCAATAATATGCAACAGACAGAATCTTTGCTGCGCGAGACCAATAAGGAACTTACTAGGGAACTCCGAATAAAAAGCTATCTAAAATTGCAGGATGCCGAAGGTAGCGGATTTAGGTTAAGGGCAGGCAGACCCATCAAGACCAATAAGGCTTCAGTAATAGAGAAGTTGAGAGGATGTGTCACTATTCTAAGTGATCCCAATTCAGATGGAGATATTAAAGTGCTCTATCTTCAGTTTTTGGGCCCAAACATGGCCGTTATCGAGGATAATGCCAGCACTATATCAGTTAGTGGTAACACCTACAGTAAAAAAGTAGAGATTGTATATACTGGAAAGGAAATCAGTATTTGTGATGCTATCACTGTTCCAGAAGGCTCTTTGCCCGAGGGAATTTATACCCTAAATGTCTTTGAAGACGAAAGATTGTTGGCTTCTACTGAATTTCAACTGAAATAGCATACTTCTTTTTGGGTAAAATTCTATTTTTGCCCAATGGCAAATCAGGAAGACATTTTTAAGAAGGTTATCTCCCACGCAAAGGAATACGGATATGTATTTCAATCCAGTGAGATTTACGATGGACTTAGTGCAGTTTATGACTATGGTCAAAACGGAGCTGAGCTAAAGAAGAACATTCGCGAATATTGGTGGAAGGCCATGGTGCAGCTCAACGAGAACATTGTGGGCATCGATGCCGCCATATTTATGCATCCAACTACTTGGAAGGCTTCGGGCCACGTGGATGCCTTTAACGACCCTTTGATTGATAACAAGGATTCCAAAAAAAGATACCGTGCCGACGTTTTAATCGAGGATTATGTCGCCAAGATTGAAGCCAAGATTGAAAAAGAGGTAAAAAAGGCTGCCAAACGATTTGGCGATAGCTTCGACAAAGAACAATTCCTTGCGACCAATAATAGGGTAATAGGCTATCAGGAAAAGGCTGATAGTATCCTAAAACGTATGGGAAAATCTCTCGAGAATGAAGATTTGGCCGATGTAAAAGCCTTGATCGAGGAATTGGAGATTGCATGCCCACTTTCAGGGTCTAAAAACTGGACCGATGTCAAGCAGTTCAACCTAATGTTTGGAACCAAGTTGGGAGCATCTGCCGATAGTGCCATGGACCTGTACCTTCGTCCAGAAACCGCACAAGGTATATTTGTCAACTTTTTGAACGTCCAGAAAACCGGAAGGATGAAGATTCCGTTTGGGATTGCCCAGACAGGTAAAGCCTTCCGTAACGAGATTGTAGCCCGTCAGTTTATCTTCCGTATGAGAGAATTTGAACAGATGGAAATGCAATTCTTTATAAAACCAGGTACCCAAATGGAGTGGTACGAAGCTTGGAAAGAAAAACGTATGAAATGGCATCTTTCCCTTGGAATGGGTGAGGACAATTACCGTTTCCACGACCATGAAAAATTGGCCCACTACGCCGATGCCGCTGCTGATATCGAATTCAGGTTCCCATTCGGATTTAAGGAATTGGAAGGAATCCATTCCCGTACCGATTTCGATTTGGGTAAGCATGAGGAATTCTCAGGTAAAAAACTCCAGTATTTCGACCACGAAGAAAACAAGAGCTACACCCCTTATGTATTGGAAACTTCCATAGGATTGGATCGTATGTTCTTGGCTGTGTTCTCCAACTCCTTGCAGGAAGAAGAGCTGGAAAACGGTTCTACGCGTACCGTACTTAAGATTCCAGCTGTACTAGCACCGAACAAGGTGGCCGTTCTGCCATTGTTGAAAAGAGATGGACTTCCTGAAGTCGCCCAAAAATTGGTAGATGAGCTAAAATGGGATTTCAATGTTGATTATGATGAAAAGGATGCTGTAGGTCGTCGTTACCGTCGCCAAGATGCGGCAGGTACGCCATTTTGTGTCACGGTTGACCATCAAACATTGGAAGACGAAACGGTTACCATTAGGCATAGGGATACTATGGAGCAAAGTCGTGTGAAACTTTCAGAGGTGAAGGATATCATCTCCAAAGAAGTGGATATGCGCTATTGGTTACAGAAAATCTAAGGTTTAGAACAAGCCTGTAATTTCACCATCATCATTGATGTCGATTCCTTCGGAAGCTGGATGCGCTGGCAATCCGGGCATGCGCATAATGTTACCTGTTATCGGAATCAAAAAACCAGCACCAACGGCAATTTCAATCTCTCGTACTGTAATAATAAAATCCTTGGGTCTGCCCAACAGTTTTGGATTGTCTGACAGGGATTTTTGTGTCTTGGCAATACAAACGGGCAATTGATCTAGACCAAGGTCAGTAATTTTTCTTAAATCAGCTTTGGCTTTGGAGGTATAATCCACGTATTCTGCACCATAAATTTCGGTAGCGATGGTCGCTATTTTATCTTTCACGGTTGATTTCCAATCATAAAGTGGCTTGAATTCCGAAGCTTTGGATTCTACGATTTCAATAACTGATTTGGCCAAATCTTCTGCACCTTCACCGCCCTTTTCCCAAACATTGGCAACGGCTACTCGAACACCTTTTGATACCGCTAATGCTTTAATTACCGCTATTTCTTCATCTGTGTCCGAAACAAATTTATTGATGGCAATCACGGGAACCACATTGAATTTTGCAATATTTTCCAAATGCTTCTCCAAATTGGGAAGACCTTTTTTCAAAGCTTCCACATTAGGTTCTGTCAAGGATTTTAAATCTGCGCCACCATGGTATTTTAAGGCGCGAATGGTTGTGGTAAGCACAACGGCCTTAGGTTTTAAATGGGCACTTTGACATTTGATATCAAAGAATTTTTCGGCTCCCAAATCAAACCCAAACCCTGCTTCCGTAACGGTATAATGGGAATGGGACATACCCATCAAGGTAGCGATTACAGAGTTGGTTCCCTGTGCAATATTGGCAAAAGGACCACCATGGATAATGGCAGGGTTCCCTTCAATGGTCTGCACTAGATTGGGCTTTATGGCATCTTTTAGTAAGGCTGCCATGGCACCCTCAGCTTTCAAATCTTTGGCGTATATAGGTTTTTTGTCGTAGGTATACCCCACAAATATGTTTCCCAATCGCTTTTTTAGGTTGTTCAGGCTTTCGGCCAAGCAAAGTATAGCCATGATTTCCGAAGCCGCCGTAATATCGAAACCGGTTTCCCTAGGTATACCCGAAGTGGTGCCTCCAAGACCCACGATTACGTGACGGAGGGAACGGTCGTTCATGTCCATAACCCGTTTCCAGCCGATGGTTCGAGGATCCAAGAGCACGGAATTGGTCTTACTCTGAATATTGTTGTCAATAATGGCCGATAATAGGTTGTGCGCCTTTTCGATGGCGGCAAAATCACCTGTAAAATGTAGGTTGATATCCTCCATGGGCAATACTTGGGAATAACCGCCTCCTGTAGCACCTCCTTTAATTCCAAAAATAGGCCCCAACGATGGTTCCCTTAAAACCACAGTTGATTTTTTACCCAAACGGTTCAGTCCTTCGGAAAGTCCGATGGACATGGTTGTTTTTCCTTCCCCAGCAGGCGTGGGGGAAATGGCTGATACCAAAATAAGGTTACTTTCTTTAGCTTTTTCTCGATTTATGGCTTTTAACGGAAGTTTAGCCTTGTATTTCCCGAACATTTCAATGTTCTCCGGGTCGATTCCAAATTTTTCTGCAATGGTAGAAATGTGTTTCAAAGAAACACTTTTGGCGATTTGTAAATCGGTCATAGTGTAGTTTTTTATGCGCATGGGGAAACAAAGGTTTTCCCCAAAAATGATACACAAGATACTATAATTCGAGGAGTAAAACTATGACATATGTAACCCTTGGGAGAACTAATCCACTCTGCGGCCTTGGGTAGTGAAGGAAAGTCCTTGTTGTCCCGATGTTGAAATCATGACACCTTCAAAATAGGGTTCGTGGGAGTTGGGTTTTATAGACCATTGAAAAAGGAAATTGGCCCCTGTTCCACCCGATCGGTCTTTTTCATCAATCACAATTTCTACGGTTTCCATCGGTTTAATGTAGATTGGCTCTTCAAAATAAGTTCTTATGGAATTGCCCTTTGTATCAAAATACTCTGCTTTATTGATGTAAATGGTATCCTTCAGGTTAGTGTTCCGCATACTAATAGTGCTGGTGAGGTTATGTGTTCGGTGTTCCGTTTCGCTATAAATTTCTGAATACACGGATAGGTAAGATGTTCCATTCAACAAGGAATCTTGTTCAGGGATATTGGCGGTACGATTGCTCCAGTTTATTGGGTCAATGGAACTCACCTCTTTCTTGGTTTTTTCGGCACAGGAAAGAATTAGAAGGGATAAAAAAAGAGGGACAAATATCTTGGTCATATGCTTCACAATAGGTTAACTAAGATACGGATTACTCTTAAACAACCCATAAGCAGGCTTTTTCCATTATTGAATTAAAGCTGTGCTTTCTGTCTTGGAGATTATGTAAACAAACTTCAACTAAATTCAGGGAGTTGCTGGAGTAGGCACTTTTCCCTGCTCGTTTAAAATACCCTCCATTTTTAGGTGTGTAATTACCGGTTTTTTGGCCATTCGAACCAAGCTTACATGATCAAAAGCCATAGAGTCCTGCGGTTTTTGACTACCCCCAGTTGTGCCCAAAATAGTATAGCTATGTCCTTTTCGCATTTGGTTGGAAAAGGAGTGGAAATGCCCGTTGATTACGGTGTATTCACGGTCGGACAATACATCTTCCAAAGGTCCGAGACCTTTTTCGTCTTCGCGCATCCAAAGTGGTTTATGCATGAGGACAAAAGTCCATTTTACATTGGGATTAGTTTCCAGCACTTCTGTAAAGTAATCCAGTTGAGCTTGACTCATACCACCTATACTACGTTCAGGCATGTTGTAATATTCCGACTCTTCATAAGTACCCTCAATTTCGCCATCAATGATTTTTAATGCTTTGGCCCGAGCCTTATAGATTTCCATCATACGTTCTTCTTCATAATCTTCGGAATCCATCATCAAAAACAAAACATCTTCATATATAAAATGATAGTAGCGGGGTCCAAAACGGTTTTTCCAGAACTCCCTCATGGTAGGGTTGGTGAGGTCGTGGTTGCCGCCCAAATGAAAGAAAGGCATGTTGAGTTTAGCTGTACGGTCATCAAATGAATCCCATTCTTTGGCAAGTTGTTCTTTATCTTCTGTGCCACCATCTATCAAATCCCCTACACTGAGCACAAAAGTGGGGTCCAACATGTTCAATTGTTGTACTGCTGTGGCATAAACCCCTTCTCTTTCCCCTCCGTTGAGGTCAGAAATAATGGCAAACGTAAAATCGTCTTCTGTGGATTCAAACGTTTCGCTGGTCCAAGGTTTGGGCCCTGTGTTTACATCGTGCACGAACTTTGAGACTTCTTGTTTAACTGTAGGTTCTACGTTTTGTTTACATCCAATTAAGGCCAATAAGGCAAGGAAAAAGAGAACGTTTGTTTTCATTGTTTTTAATTTTTTCTATAATCTAATGCAGGTTTTCTATCACCCAATAAAGCTTCGTATTTAAAATCGGCCCCTCTTCTTTCGTTGAATTCCGCCTTGATTTCTTCTAAAAGCTTTGGGTTTTTGAACAAGTCCATTGCAGATAACGCAATGGTTTTTGCAGCCACCATCATTCCTTTAAAACCAATGTCGGTTCCACCAGCTGCAACGGCTTGCCAACTGTGTGCAGGTGTTCCTGGAACCCAGGTTGCTGTATTGACCGCCCCGGTTGGAGTATTCCAACTAACATCACCAGTATCCGCTGAGGCTTTACCATAAGTAAATTTCATGGGTTGAATTTCACCAGCGCTTTCAATGGGTTTGGGTGCTCCCAAAGTTTTTTGAATTTCTTTGGCGAAGGCTACTTCCTCTTCAGTATAATCTACGCCACCAACAATGGACATGTTACTATGCATTAACTTTGCAAGTGCTTCATTGGGTAATTTTTCATAAGTACCACCAATAATCTCATAGGTCATTTCGGTTTCGGTCCCAATAGCGGCACCTTCAGCAGCTTTTACCACCCTGTCCCAAACAGCTTTTACCTCTAACCTGTTGGAATGACGTATTACATAATACACTTCGGCCTCCTTAGGAACTATATTTGGCGCATCACCACCTTTGGTGATTACATAGTGAATACGAGTGGGTTCGGTTGTATGTTCACGGAGCATGTTCACCAAATCGTTCATTCCTTCCACGCCATCCAATGCAGAACGACCCAGTTCTGGAGCCATGGCGGCATGGGAAGACTTTCCTGTAAATCGGAACTTACCGGAAATAGTGGCCAGATTGGTACTAGGGTTGGATGCATTCCTATCACCCGCGTGCCAAGAAACGATGGCGTCCACATCATCAAAAAGTCCTGCACGGACCATGTATACTTTTCCTGAACCGCCTTCTTCGGCAGGTGTTCCATAAAAACGTATGGTACCAGATTTGCCAGACTCTTTTAAATAGTCTTTGGCAGCAATGGCAGCTGCCATGGAGCCTGTTCCAAACAGGTGGTGGCCACAAGCTTGCCCAGGAGCTCCGGCTACTCTTGCTTTTCTAAAAGGAACGGCATCTTGAGACATGCCGGGAAGGGCGTCAAATTCACCTAGCACTCCAATCACTGGACTTCCTGAACCATAGGTTGCCGTGAATGCTGTTGGGATTCCTGCTACACCTTTTTCAATAGTGAAGCCTTCTTTTTTCAATTCTGATTGAAGTAGGGCCGAGCTGTTTTCTTCCAAATAGCCCAGCTCGGGATTGGTCCAAAGTTCTTTGGCAATTTCTTTGTAGTGATCTTTTTTGGCGTCTAGGTCGGCAATAATCTTTTTCTTGTCTTTTTGTGCGAAGCTAATTGTTGAAATCAGAATAAGGGCTAAACTGAGTATTAGAGGTTTTTTCATTGTAATAGTTGGTTTTGGTTGGTAATCGCAATTGTCTCAAAGATAATACTTAAACCTAAGAAGGCATTGGTTCCGAACCAATCCCTTTGGATTATTGTAAAATCCGAAAATGAATCACTTTTTCTTGATAGGAACCCAAAACTCTTCCTCAGATTCCGAGTGTTCCCCTTTGTATTTGTCGCCCATAAGTGCAAAATAGGGTCGGCTATCTATTTCATATTCCGAATTCGGGAGCCATTCAGAGTAGATGTATCTGAAAGTTTTCATGGCTTCACTAGGTTTTCCCTTGTATGGGAACACGGCATATAATCCCTCAGGAATGGTTAAGCTTTGCATGCCCTTGGGTATTTCTTCTATTTTGGAAACAGCAATGGCAGCCCACTTTTCAAATTGGCGTGTGGGGTCAAAATTTTGAAAAAATGTAGGGGTGGGGTAAATTTCGACGGAATACAAATCAGGGTTCACGATGTTTTTGATTTCCTTTTTTCTTGGGGCAAAGCTCTGCCAAAGTTCAAGGGTCTTGTCTTGTGCGAAGGACATGTTCATTTTTTGACCCACCAATTTGGTGTGTGGGAAGGTTTGGATGCTAGGGAGCATATTTGAAGTTTTGACTTTGTGTTGGTTAATGATTATTGGTTTTTGTCAATTCTTTGAATGATCTCATAAATTTTTTCAATTTCCTTTCTGTTTCATCGTCAGTGATTTCCCCCTCTACGGTTATCTTACCTTTTATTCCTTGGATAAGAAGAGTGGTATCTTCTGTAAAGATGGTTTGAACAGTTTTCATAATCAATTTTAGTTCTTCATGCCCTTTTTCGCCACTAGCAGAAGCGGTAATTAGTCCAATGGGCTTATCCGAAAAAACAACAGTGGCCACACACCATTCAATGGCATTTTTAAGCCCGCTGGGAATACTGAAAACATATTCAGGTGTACAGATAATGATCCCATCCGCATTGGCAATTTGATTTCTGAAGGAAACGATTTCTTCAGGTACGTTTGTATCGGTAAATTCTGTTCTGAAATGTGGTAACTGTGCCAAATCATCCCATATGTGAAAATCAAATTCGGTTTTTCCCAATTGTGCCAAATATTGGAGGATGGCCAGGTTTGCCGAATTCCGACTGGCACTTCCACAGATTCCGATTATGTTTTTCTTTTTAACCATGGTAATCCAATTCTCGGATCTATTTCTTACGGTTCCGTAAATTCTCTTCCACTCTGAATACCACAATTTTTTTGATGAGGTCATACGGCATGGGCCGATCTAATGGAAACTGCACCGAACCCTTACCCTGTTTATATTGGGACAATTCTGCAGCAAATTGTTCATGTCCCGAAGGGGTGGCATAGAATCCGATGTGATTCTTGTAACCAGCAAAATAAACCAAGGGTTTGCCGTATGTCTTGTATGCCGGCATGCCGTATACTATAAGTTCCACTGCCTCTGGAGCCGCTACTTTGATTATTTTCCGAATCTCTTGCAAGCGGTGTTGCACTTCTTTGGGAAATTTAGAAATGTATTGCTCTATTTCATTCATGGTCAGCTTGTTTTGATTTTAAAGATAAATGAAACTTTTGAGCATAATTACTATCAAAAAACATAGTTTACTTGCAAACCGCCAAAATAATTTCGGCCATTTCCAGGATAATAGTACCTGGGTTGTGCCCCGCCGAAACCAACGGCATTGATCAATACGGATTGGGCATAATTGCTATCAAAAATATTATTGATTCCGGCATTCAACCCCAAATTGACATGAGATGAAATAGCGGTTCGGAACCCTAGCTTGGCATGGAACACATTAAAGGAATCGCTACTGATTGAATTGGCATCAGTCATGGGAATTTCATCCACAAATTGGTGTGTCAGGTTAAGTTGCAAACCATTTTTATGCCTGAAATCAATTCCCGAACTCAACCGATGTTTTGGCACTCCTGTAAGCGGATTGCCTGAATAGTCATTATCCTCATTCACAAAATCAACAAAACTATGGTCATTTAAGGTGTAACTTAAGTAAGGTGAAAATCTAATGGCCTGAGATATTTTTCCTCGGTATTGTACGTCAAGCTCAAGCCCTTGGTGACGGGTCTTTCCTGCATTTCTGCCAATGTATTGGTCCTCTCCGACACGTTGGGCCACCAGTAGGTTTTTCACGTTCATTCGGTATAATGTGATGTTGGCCGATAACCTTTTATTAAATAGAGACCATTCTGTGCCCAACTCATAGTTCACTCCTGTTTCCTGGGCAATATCTGGGTTGATGATTCCGTCTGGAGTCAAAGTTTCCTCCAAGCTTGGATTGGAAAAACCGCTACTTATGTTGGCGTAAATTTTTCCATTTTTCAGTTGATAGTTCAATCCTAGGTTTGGTAGCAAGATTGCATCAAAATCACGTATTGCCGAAGCATTGCTTTCCCCCTGATTGAACAAATCTCTAAAATCATAATGGGTCTTGTTCAAATTGAGACCCAATTGGGCGGAAAGTTGAGTTGTGATGGGATAGGTAAGGGTCCCAAAAAGATTGAACTGTCTTCGGAATTCCATATTGTTGCTCAATTGTGTTCCTTGCAAGCTACCGTTTCCATCATTTTCTTCGTACAAATTCTCAAAAGTGCCCCAATCGTATTCATCCTTGTAAAATTCGCCACCAAAGGTAAAGTCTGTTTTTCCCCAATTGCCAGTAAATCGACTCCGAATACCAAATCCATTGGTAAACTCGTCCAAAATATTGAAAGGTCTCGGTTCGTAATGATCTAAGTAGGTGTAGAAAACGCTGGTGGTGTTTTGCAAATGTTCCGAAAATTGATAGGTGTGTGAGAGCCCAGTCAAAATATATTTGTTGGCTTCGTACCCTTGTGCTGCCAACCAGTTTGATGCTGCACGAGTAGGATCCTCCTCAAAATCGGTTTGGTTAATGGAGCTCGGAATTTGAGCTGTATAGTCAATATAGTTCACCAAAAGTGCGATACTGCTTTTTTGCCCTGTTCGGAACTGGGTGTTCAATAATAATCCATCACGCTGAAACTGACTGTTCTGTCTAAAGCCATCGGTTTCTAAATGGTTATAGCTAAAGCTCAAATTAAAACCATCTTCCGAATGAGAAAAGGTCAGGTTATCTTTGAGCATATTGTACGATCCCATGGTAAATGAATTGATAAGTTGGGTCTTGTCTTGAACAGACACTTTGGTGTCCAGTAAAATGGCACCGCCAAGATTGGAGCCATAAGCCGTGGCCTTTGGGCCTTTAATGACCTCTACCGCACCTAAATTCTCAAAATCGTAGGCCTCAATTGTGGAGGAACCTGTGCCATTGGTCACAGGAATACCGTTAAAGTACATTCGGAGTTTATTGGTTCCGTAGGGAGTTCTTGCTCCGATGCCCCGAATGGTTATTCGGTTGGTGTTGATAGCTCCTGAGAGGATATATACACCTGAAATTTGATTGATGGCAGATGGGATATCCGTAGGATTGAATCGTTCAAATGTTTGACCAGCTATTTTTGATGAAGAAGTGATTCCTGTTGCTTTTTTAGGAATGGCATCTTGGATCAAGACCACTTCATCCAATTGGGTTATGGAATCTTTTGTAGTGTTTTGCGCTTTAATGGTATGGAAACAACACAAAAGTAGGGCAAGCAAAAATCCATTTGTATTTTGATGGGATAGTTTCAAAGTAAGTGAGGTTAATTTTTTAGGGTGACTGTTTTTCCTTTTTTTGCACTTTCTCGGGCTGCATCCAGTATTTCAACAACCGTCATATTGTTTTCCAGAGAAGAAAGGTCGTTAGGATCCAAACTAATATTGCCCCTTATCACGGCCGCAAATAAAGAAAATGGGTCGTTGTGGGGTTGAGTGCGTTCTTCAAGGGTAATTTGTTCTTCATGGAATCCATCATAACCTTCTGCAATGCGAATGCGAAGGGTATTTCGGTTGTCGGCATAAATAGCCCCTGTGAGGCCATAAATCTCCATGTCTTTTCTTCCGATAGGCCAGTTCCACGAAGGTTCCAAGATAGCTTGGCAATCGTTATATGTAAGTATTATCGTGGCATCATCGTCCACATTGGGGTTGTTGTTGGCTTGAAGTTGTTGGGTGACAGCGGTTACGGTATTGGGCTTTTTTCCTTTTTTAAGCCAAGTCATTAAATTGGCCCCATAACATCCAAAATCTGTTATGGCGCCACCTCCGTTTAACACTGGGTCCTGTAGCCAATCCAAAAATTCTTGATTCACACCGATTTTTACCGGACCTCGATGACCGTCGCGAACAATTACCTTGCGCAAATCGCCAATTTTTCCATTTTCAAGCAGTTCTTTGGCCCTATGGTTTGAGGGGTACCAAGTTGTTTCGTAATTGGTTAACAAATGGATGCCATATTTTTCTGCTAACGTTTTCATTTTTTTTGCGTGCCCCATATTCACGGCAAGGGGTTTTTCAACCATTACATGAATTCCTTTGGGAGCACAAGTTTGTACGACCTCCAAATGGTCATAAATGGTCCCAAATGCGGTAACAGCTTCAGGTTTGGTGGCCGAAATCATTTCTTCCAAACTATTATAGACCAGATCCATAGAAAAACCATGTTGTTCTGCATAACGTTGTGCCAATTCCCGATTGGATTCCGCAATGCCAACAATTTCTATATCACCAATATCTTCTCTACCCAAAATCCAATGCACATGGGTATGGGTAAGACCCGCAATGCCAATTTTTAGTGGTTTGGTTTGGGCATGCCCAAAGAAAAAGTTCAAACAGCAAAAAAATAGAATGAGTATATATCGAATCATTACGGGGTTTTTAGCGAGTCCATAAAAATAGGAACTAATTGGTAAGGTTGTTCAATAGTGTTTGGGTGTTCATAATTTGGGCAAATTCATCTTTTAAATTGGCCAATTCAGCATGAAAAATAACGTCGGCACTGTATGTATTTCCATCATACCCAATTTTATCAAATGCCGCAGTGGCATCTGAAACCAAAACTACGTTGAAACCCAAATTTGAGGCCATCCTTACCGAAGTAGAAATGCAATGCTCAATGGTGAGCCCTGCAATGACCAAGTCGGAAATGCCTTGTGCTTTTAATTGTGCTTCTAAATCAGTTCCTATAAAAGCGCTGTTCACCGTTTTTTCAAATATAGGTTCATTGATTAAGGGTTGTACCGCAGGATGAAAATCGTTGCTCATTTTACTGGGATGTAGCGGTGAACTAAGGTTTGTGGAATTGTGTTTTACATGGAAAACGGGTAGTTGTTTTTCTCTGAAATAACCCAGGAGTCGACCACAATTTTCTTCTGCCTCAGGATTGTTTCGTTCTGTGCCATAATACTCCATTTCTTGGAGTGCAAGTTGGATGTCAATCAAAAGAAGTGCGGTCATGAGGATGAATTTGACCTAAAAGTACTGCAAAACAAAATAATGGAACAAGAGATTATTTTCATTGATATGCCTATTGGAAAATTCAATTTTAGGGAGCCGTCTACAATAGCTATTTTTGAACAAAATTGAACAAATGAAAATTGTATCCTATAATGTAAACGGTATTCGGGCAGCCTTAAAAAAGGGGTTCATTGAATGGTTGGAGTCTGTAAGTCCTGACGTGGTCTGTTTACAAGAGACCAAAGCTATGGAAGAACAAGTGGACACCTCCATTTTTGAAGAAGCAGGATATTCGCACCATTATTGGTTCAGTGCTCAGAAAAAAGGATATAGCGGTGTGGCTTTACTATGTAAAAATGAGCCGGACAATGTAGAGTTCGGAACAGGAATAGATTACATGGACCATGAAGGACGTAATATCCGTGCCGATTTTGGCGATTTGTCCGTGATGAGCATGTATCTGCCTTCTGGAACCAATATGGATCGTTTGGATTTTAAATTGACCTATATGGACGATTTTCAAAAGTATTCAGAGGAACTAAGAAAAGAACGCCCCAATCTTATTGTATGTGGGGACTATAATATTTGTCATGAAGCCATTGATATCCACGACCCGGTTCGGAACAAGAATGTGTCAGGATTTTTGCCCGTGGAGCGCGAATGGATAGGTGATTTTATGAAAAGTGGTTTTATTGATAGTTTCAGACATTTCAACAAGGAACCTGACAATTATACCTGGTGGAGTTACCGAGCCAATGCACGGGCCAATAATAAAGGCTGGCGTTTGGACTATGGTATGGTGGCGGAACCCTTAGAAGATAGGTTAAAGCGTTCCGTGATTTTGTCCGAAGCCAAACACAGTGATCATTGTCCAATTTTATTGGAGGTTGAAAAATAACATCGGCGTAAAGACTGATGTTTTTCTTTCAGTACCTTTAACCGTCCTAAATTTTTAAAAATGAAGTACACCAGAATTCCACATACCGATATACGAATCAGTAAAATTTGTTTGGGCACCATGACCTGGGGCCGCCAAAACAATGAAGATGAGGCTCATGAACAAATGGATTACGCCTTGGACCAAGGTGTGAACTTTTTTGATACGGCCGAACTATACCCGGTTCCGGCCAAGAAGGAATTATATGCCGTGACCGAAGAACTGATTGGAAATTGGTTTAAAAAGACCGGTAATCGGGATAAAGTAGTGCTTGCATCCAAAATAGCAGGGCCTGGCCACGCTGCCAATCATATCCGAAGTACTGGATTTAGCAAGGAATCCATAATTAGTGCGGTGGACGGTAGCTTAAAGCGTTTACAAACTGATTATATTGATTTATACCAACTCCATTGGCCAGAACGAAACACTAATTATTTTGGTCAGCGGGGTTATAATGCCCATGCTGTTGATGTTTGGGATGACAATATCCATCAAGTTTTGGAAACCTTACGCGATTTGATTGCTGAAGGCAAAATCCGTCATGTGGGTTTATCTAATGAAACTCCTTGGGGAACCATGCGCTATTTGGAAGAAAGCAAAGTGCACCAATCCCTTCCTCGTATGCGTACCATCCAAAACCCTTACAGTCTTTTAAACCGACTTTTTGAAGTGGGGCTTTCCGAGGTTTCCATGAGAGAGCAGATAGGATTATTAGCGTACTCACCTCTTGGATTTGGAGTGTTGAGTGGAAAATACCTAACTGAAATTCCTCCAAGAAAAGCAAGGGTGACCTTGTTTCCGAATTATAACAGATATAGCGGGGAAAAGGCCGTTAAGGCTACCGAGAAGTATGCTAAATTGGCCAAAGAACACGGTTTGAGCATGGCGCAAATGGCCTTGGCTTTTGTAAACACCAGACCCTTCTTGACCAGTAATATTATTGGAGCAACCAGTATGGAACAACTCAAGGAAAACATAAAAAGTATAGAGGTAAATCTTTCCGATGAGGTATTGGAAGGAATTGAGGAAATCCACAAAACCATTCCAAACCCAGCACCGTAATTTACTCTAACATATAAGCACGGTATTCATCACCTGAGGCCGTACCCATTTTACCGCCTCCACAGGAAATTACCAAGTATTGCTTGCCATCAACTTGATAGGTAATGGGTGTGGCATAACCCCCAGCAGCAAGTTGGTCTTCCCACAGTTGTTTGCCCGATTTCATGTTAAAGGCACGGATTTTTTCGTCCTTGGTAGCTGCAATAAAGAGTACACCACCTTTGGTGACTACCGGACCGCCATAGTTTTCAAGTCCCGAAACGGGAACATTCGGGTCGTCCAAACTTTCCTCATGCCCCAAGGGCACTGTCCACAGATATTCACCGGAGTTAAGGTCGATTGCATTCAAAGTTCCCCATGGCGGTTTTACCACAGGATAACCCCTATCATCTTTGAATCTCGCAAAACTGGCCACGGAATAGGGAACATCTACTTTTAGTTTTTCCACTCTATGATCTTTGGCCTCTTCCATATCCAATACAAAGACTGTAATGGCATTGGTTTCCTCTTCGGAAAGATTGGGCATGCCGGGCATGGCACCACGCCCTTTTTGGATAATGGTTTTGATGGAATCGGATTCCAGACGCAATTTCACATTCTGAAGCTCGGGGATTCCATTCAAACCCTGTAAATTACCACCATGGCATCTGGCACAATGGATTTGAGCTAAGCTTTGTCCCATACTTGTGCCTTCCGAATCTCGGGCAATTTCTTTCATTTTAATGATCCAAGCCATCTCATTGGCATTCACGTACAGCACTCCATCACGAGGGTCAAGAGCTGCTCCGCCCCATTCGGCGCCACCGTCTGCACCTGGGAATAGAATCACTCCAGTGGTGTCCATCGGGATAAACTGCCCTTGGGATGTAATGGATTTGAATTTTTCCAATACGGTTGGATTATCTTCGGCTTCATTCCCCTGTACCAAATCATCAACAAAAGCAGTTCGGTTCGGGGCATACAAATCATCCTCCGTCAAAATTTGACGAGCAAAAGGAGCTGGCTTTAAAGGCAAAGGCTGGGTTTCGAACGCTTTTTCTCCAAGCAAGGTAGAACTTGGATAGGTTTTTTCCTTGATAGGGAACAAGGGCTCCCCCGTTATTCGGTTGAATACGAATATATGACCACTTTTGGTGACTTGTGCCACCGCTGGAATGGTTTGTCCATCCCTAACAATATCTACTAAATTGGGAGGTGCTGGTAAATCTCGATCCCAAATATCGTGGTGTACCATTTGAAAATGCCAAATGCGT
>QGCX01000077.1_pt1 | contig 23169 bp, 20 predicted proteins | sample 4708031 | NCBI WGS metagenome assembly QGCX01 (sample SAMN08941163, study PRJNA450518) | Sediment metagenome, whole genome shotgun sequencing project. | reverse complement strand
TTTGGCAATATCGTGGCTCTGCTCACTTCGATCGTGTTTATCCACAAGGTTCACCTGAATATCGGCCATATTACTGCCACCACGAAGGTCGTAGTGCCTTACCAATCCATTAAATGTGATAGGAGCCGATGTTCCCACGTAAGTCTGATAGTTAACCACTTCTGGACGTGTGGACAGATATGCGCCTATTTCTTTGGTGACAGCCGATGTCCTTTCCAAAGTGGTCCCTTCAGGAAGGTCTAGCACTATTTGGAACTCGTTCTTGTTGTCAAAAGGAAGCATTTTTACCGCTACCGATTTGGTAAAGAACATGGCCACGGAGGCAATCAACAAGAAGAAAGTAATCCCCAAGAACATCCATCTTTTTTTCTTACTATCTATTAGAGGGCTTTCGAACCGTGCGTAAGCTTTATAAATGAAAGTGTCTTGGATTTCAACCGGCTGTTTTTCTTTTTTATTCTTTTTGTCTTTCTCTCTTAGGAAGATATATCCCAAATAGGGGGTGATGGTCAATGCGACAAACAACGACAGCAACATGGCAATGGATGCTCCAATGGGCATTGGTGACATGTAAGGCCCCATCAAACCAGATACAAATGCCATGGGCAATACAGATGCAATTACCGTAAAGGTGGCCAAAATAGTAGGGTTACCCACTTCGTTAATGGCATACAAAGCGGCATCTTTGAACGGCAACCGTTTCATTTTAAAGTGACGGTGCATGTTCTCTGCAATAATAATGGAGTCATCCACTACAATACCCGTTACAAAAACCAAAGCAAACAAGGTGATTCGGTTCAAGGTATAATCCAGCATGTAGTAACTCAGCAAAGTCAACGCAAATGTGATGGGAACGGATAGGAACACTACCAGTCCTCCTCGCCATCCCATGGCCAACATTACCACAAAAGTTACCGCAATGATGGCTCCAATTAAGTGCATCAACAATTCTGATACTTTTTGTGATGCAGTTTGTCCATAGTTACGGGTTACCTCAACCTTTACTTCATCTGGAATTAGGGTTGTTTTTAGATGGTCTACCTTCTCCAATACCACATCGGCAATCTTCATGGCATCAGCTCCTTTTCGTTTAGCGATGGAAATGGTAACTGCTGGATATTCTGAATTATAGGCCTCAGCTTTTTCACTTGCGGCCCCAAAACCAAGAGAAACGTAGTTCTTTGGAAGTTCTGGACCATCCAACACCGTTGCCACCTGTTTTAAATAGATGGGTTGACGTTGTTTGGTACCCACAATCAGGTTTTCAAGATCTTCCTTGGTTTCCAAGAAATTTCCTGTACTGATGTGAAACTCTGTATCGTTGGAAAGGAAGTTACCGGCATCCATCTGTTGGTTGTTGGCCTTGATCATTTGAGCCACGGCCAACATGTCAATACCAGATTCTGCCATTTTATCCTTATCCACCACAATTCGTAGCTGACGGTTTCGTCCTCCTATTTTTTTGGTGATGGAGACCCCGTTCACTTTTTCAATCTCGTTGATAAGTTCCCCGGAAATTTGCCTTAACTGATAATCATCGTACTCTTCGCTCCAAAGAGTCAGTGCGAGCATAGGTACATCGTCAATGGCTCGGGTTTTTACCAAGGGCATGGTGACCCCTTCGGGCATCTGGTCCATGTGCTTGTTGATCTCGTCGTACAAGCGTACCAAAGACCTTTCGATATCCTCTCCTACGTAAAACTGTACAATGGCCATTCCCTGCTCCTGCATGGAAGTGGTATACACATATTCTACGCCTTTAATGTTCGATATAATTTTTTCCAGTGGTTTTGTAATCCTGGATTCCACCTCTGTTGGGCTGGCCCCGGGATATCCCACGAAAATATCTGCCATGGGTACATCTATCTGTGGCTCCTCCTCCCTTGGAATAAGGAAAGAACTGTACACCCCAATGACCATAAACACAATCATTAGGAGCACCGTTAGTTTGGAGCTTATAAACCCTTTGGCTATTTTTCCTGCAAGTCCGTCTTTCATTAGTACCTTTTTTAGGTTATTGAATGGTTACTTTAGCTCCGTTGTACAACTTTCCTTCTGCTGAGACGATATATTGGTCTCCTTTGGACAAGCCGGACAATACTTCCACTTCTTCCCCATAGTTTTCTCCCAAACGCAACCAGCGCAAAAGGGCTACGTTGTCCTGTCCTAAAGTGTAAATGCCAGTCAACTGGCCTTTATGGACCAAGGCTTTGGACGGAACGGTTACAACTTTTCTACCATTGCTCTCTTGGTCCGCCTCTAGCCTAACGGTTGCATACATACCTGACAAAATCTTGGCTTCTGTTTTGTCTAATAAAACCTTCATCAAATATTGTCCGCCTGTATTTTGTGCCGAGGCACTCAATTCGGATACTTTTCCAGTAATGATGGTATCCAAAGTCTTTACAAGAATTTGTGCCTTTGTTCCCACCTCAACACTAGAAATGTTGTTTTCAGCAACTTTGGCAACCACTTCAAATGTTCCTGGAGATTCCACGGACACCAACGGAACACCTGGATTGGCCATATCACCTTCATCTATGTAGGTATTGGTGACCACCCCACTAAAAGGTGCCCTAATGTTGGCATAAGCAAATTGGGAGTTTACTTCGTTCTTCATTTGGTTTGCGGCTTCCAATCTGGCTTTTGCCATTTCGTAGCGCGCAGTCATATCATCCAGTTCTTTTTGAGAAGCACTGTTTTCGCGAAAAAGGTTCTGGAACCTTTCGTAGTCTTTCTTAGCATTGTTGAACGCAACGGTTGCCTCCGTAATGGATGCCTCCACCTGTGCTTTTTTGGCTCTTAGGTCCCCGTTGTTGATGGAAATAAGGAGGTCTCCCTTTCTTACTTTTTGACCAATCTTAACGGGCAAGGCTTCTACATACCCCATCATTCTGGTACTCAAAGTGGCGCTATTTACAGCTTGTATTTGACCACTACCCGCCAAAATGGTGGAACTATCACCAGTATCCACATCGGCAACAGTGACCGATACAGCTTCTGCAGTGTCCACCGCTTGTTTTTCGTCACTTCCACATCCTGTAAGGGTCAATCCCAATGCTAGGATTAAAGTGAAGCTTTTATATATCGTAATGTTTTTCATTTTGCAATTATTCTTTGGTTAAAAATGTTAATAAGGATTGTGCTTGATTGTATTCAAAAATGGTTTGATAATAGGCCAATTGTTTTTCGGCATAAGTAGCTTCCGCACCCAACAAATCTGTTGTTTTTTCCAAACCTTCTTTAAATCGATTGGTGCGAATCCTCAATGATTCTTCAGATTGCTCCATAGCCAATTTTGATGTCTCGAGCCTGCTTTTCGCATCTTCGACCATCCTTTTGGTGCGTTGTAGCTCCATAGTACTTTTGGCGACGTACTGTTCGTATTCTTGTTTTGCTTTTTCATAACTCGTCTTGCTCTTTCCTGCTTTGGCAAATCGTTGGGAACCTTTAAAAACATCCCAGCTTAAACTTGCTCCAATAATGTATCCCTTGGCATCTGCTTGGAAAATTTGATCATCGTACATTTCGTAGCTGGCAAAGGCGTTAAGCCTTGGTAAAAAGGTCATATTATCTGCCCTCATGTTTGCCTTATAAGCTTCAGAAACCAAATCCATAGCCTTTACATCTGCCCTGTTTTCCAATGAACTTTCTACAGTTTTACCTAGATTTTCCGGCACCAACTCTTCAGATGGCTCATAGACCACATCTCCTTGTTCGTTCATTAAAAAGGCTAAATAGTCCGAAGCATTTTTCACATTGCTTTTAGCTGTCTTCAGTTGATCGGAAACCTCGGTCACTCGAACTTTCACTTCTAACAAATCCGCTTTTTGAAGTAATCCTTGATCATAGCTGTTCTGTGCCATGTTCAAGTTTGCATTTGCTGCATCGTAAGCTTTTTGAAATACACTTACGGCTCTATGTGCCAATTGTAATTGACCATATGCTTTTTGAGCTTCAAAATCGAGATAATCCCTTGTTCTCATGGCTTGAAGCTCTTTGGCTTCCATGGTGGTTTTAGCAGCTTTGCGTTGATAAAACCCATCTAAGTTGATCAAGGGTTGTTCCACAGATACTTTTGTAGCATAATTTTCAATCTGATCAGGATCATTCAATAAATCAGGATTAAAATCCGCTTGGGTCAAGATCTCCTGGTTGAGTTTGGAACCAAAAGCCATCAAAGGATTCGTGGTTGCCATTCCTGTATGTGAAACAGAAATCTGTGGCAAGAAGATGGAATTGGAAAACCTATAGTCATATTTGGCCATCCGGGCTTCCTGCTCGGACACCTTAATACTAGCATTGGACTCTTGTACCCGCATCAAGACATCCTCCAAGGAAATCTTTACATGATCTTGGGCAAACAATTGTCCCTGTGCATAAAAGAATATTATTAAAACAAATAATCGTTTCATATACGTAATTAATTTGTGCCAAAAATAGATTTGTTAAAATACCCGCACAGTAACTTGTGTTACTGAGAAAATTGCATAAAAGAAAACCTCAATACAGAGAAAACTTTACAAAGTAAACCTGTATTGAGGTGCTGAACAATGATGAAAATCAGGATCTAAGCTATTATATCGATCAATACCAATTCAACAACATAGACATTGATTATTCCAATATACTTTTTGGCTTAATTGCACTGTTCGTGCGAACCTTCTAAAATAGCATCAAATTCTTCTTGTGTGAGAAACTGTGGAGTGTAGGTTTCTCCAAGAGTTTCGATACTCTGTACAAAACTTCTTAAATGATTTCGGGAACCACACTGCAAACTTGAAAACACCTCTGCAATATCCGTATTGGAGGTAGCCTGGATTTGTTCTTCCAAATCTACAATATCCAAATCTTCAATGGTCGCACCTACCGTTAGGGCAGCTACTTCATCAACAACCCCATCTTCTACAAATTTGTCATACCATGCCTGAAGGTCTTCATTTTCGAATACACCTTCTCCCAATATTTCATATTCAATGTCGTAAGCGTTCAACAATGTTTCCACGGCATCCATGTGGGATTGTTCGCTTTGCATAATGTTTTCAAATTGTACCATGCCCCAGTATTCGTTCAAAAACTTGTAGGTATCCCTTGCAAGTTTCTCCTCCTCCAACATAAACAACAATGCTGCTTCATCTTCATCAACTATTGAAGACCCATCATCTACATCATCGTCATTTATATCATCATTGACATCATCATCGATACTGTTTTCAATTTGAGGGTCAACTGAATCATCATTGGAGTCCGAACAACCAAAAATCATTGCGGACACCAATAGTACCATCATAAAAACGGAACCAATTCTTTCAATACGTACTTTCATAACTTTTTTTTCTAAAAGTCATTATTACGCCGATGAACATCAGTAACATTAGTTACCGTATCCTTCACTTTAAACAAAACATTAACTAAAAAGACCTTACATATGCAGGGTCTTGATATTGAATTGATTCAATCTTTAATAACTGGTTTCGTCTAATTTCACTTTTCCCCAGAAAGTTTTGTAGACAAAAATGGTATAGAAGAGTACCAAGGGAGTTCCAATGGCTACAATAATCATCATAATCTGCAAGGATTTTGTAGAAGAGGCAGCATTGTAAATATCAATATTATATTGTGGATCTATGCTGGAGCGCAACAAAACGGGATACAGTTCAACAGCCACCAATACCAACAAAAATGCTATGGTCAATGATGAAAACAGAAAGGCCCATTTATATTTTCGCTTTTCGGCCAGTCTAGGCACATTGGCAATACTGAGAAAAGTAAGTAACGGTATTATAAAAAGTGATGGATTGCTCTTAAAATCGTCTGATAAATGAGGTATATAAATTAAAGTGTAAAGTGTGGTCACAGCAAAGCTGACCATAAAAAAGATCATTCCTCTTTTTAAAAGCAGGGTCAACTTGGCAAATAACCTTCCTTCTGTTTTTAACAAAAGAAAAATAGCCCCATGAGCCATAAAAAGTGACAATGTGGTGAGCCCCGTCATCAATGCATATGGATTCAAAAATTCGAAAAGTACGCCTCCTTCGTATTGATAGTTTTCTCCTATGGCTATTCCCTGTAACACATTACCAAGCACAACACCCAGTAAAAAAGCCAACATTATACTGGAAACACTATAGCAAACATCCCAAAGCCTACGCCACCAGAGCATTGGCTCCTTACCCCTAAACTCAATGGAAATGGCCCTAAAAATGATGAACAACAAGAACAACATAAAAGGAATATACAAGGACGAAAACAAAGTGGCATACATTACAGGGAATCCTGCAAACAATGCGCCCCCTCCAATGACCAACCAAACCTCGTTGCCATCCCAAACTGGACCAACAGCATTCAATGCGATTCTACGGCTATTCTCTTTCTTTAGAAAGAGATGCCATGCGCCCGCCCCAAAATCAAAACCATCCAAAATGGCATATCCTGAGAAAAGACCTCCTACTACCAAAAACCACCATGTGGGATAATCCAATCCTAAAAACGTTTCCATAATCCTTATTTCAACATATGAGTTAATGTTCCTCCAAAAGGCGTATCGTCATTTTCCGATTCTTCATAAGGTCCATGTTTGATTTTTTTGTGCAATAGATAAATGAACAAAACAAACAACAAGGCATACACCAAAAAGAACAAAATCAAGGAGAACAAAATCTGGTTCTCTGAAACGGCTTGGGAAAATGCCTGATCAGTCCTCAGAAGTCCATAAACCACCCAAGGTTGCCTTCCCATTTCGGCGGCAAACCAACCTACTTGATTGGCTATTTGAGGTAAAAAAACAGCGAAAACAAAAATCCAGAGTAGCCATTTCTTAGTAAAGAATTTACCTCTCCACATTAAAAAGCTCGCAAAAAGAGTCAAAAATATCAAGGCCATACCAATGGCCACCATAATATGATAAAATTGAAAAACTGCGTTTATTTGGGAAGGACGTTCATCTTCAGGAAATGCATTGAGACCAGTTACCGGTGCTTCAAAATCATAATCCAACAAAAAAGACAACCCTCCGGGCACTTTTAATCCAGTAACCTCTTGTTTTTCTTTATCCACCCAACCCATAATATACATATCGGCAGGTGCTGATGCCTCAAAATGGCCTTCGAGTGCAGCGAGTTTTGCAGGTTGATTCTCCGCTACCCCATCTGCCGATTGGTGACCTGTAAACAACTGCCCTAAGGAAAATATGGTGGCTACGACCAAGGCAATCTTAAACGCTTTTTTGGAAATTTCCACATACTTTCCCTTAATGAGATAATAGGCATGTACACTCAACACCAAAAAGGCTCCCGCTAAAAAAGCTCCAAGCCATACGTGTGTCAGTCTATCTACACTGGATGGGTTGAACACCATGGCCCAAAAATCGGTAATCTCGGCACGGGCGTCCATCCCCTCTCCCACTATGTGAAATCCTGCTGGGGTCTGTTGCCAACTATTGGCAACTACAATCCAAATAGCAGAAAACATGGAACCTAGAAACACTCCAATGGTAGATACCAAATGTACCCAAGGCTTCACCCTGTTCCAGCCAAACAGCAATATTCCCAGGAATCCACTTTCCAAAGCAAAGGCAAAAATACCTTCGGCGGCCAGAGCACTACCAAATACATCACCTACATAACGGGAATATACGGCCCAGTTGGTACCGAATTCAAATTCCATGACAATACCGGTAACAACGCCGATTCCAAAAGTCAGTGCAAAAATTTTGGTCCAGAAACGGGCCAGTATGTGGTAGGTTTCATTTTTGGTTCGAATATAAATACTTTCAAAAATGACCAATAATAATCCAAGACCTATACTAAGTGGGGGATATATGTAATGAAAAGCAACAGTAAAGGCAAATTGGATCCGAGCAAGTATTTCGGTTTCCATAAGTGATATTTTGTGCTTTCAAAAGTAGCTTTAACGCCAACTTTATTAGGTTACTAAAGTTACAAACAAAATGGATTTAACATAAAAAACATTCTTATGTTAAATCCATCTCTTAAATATGTGGTTAGCGTTTACTTTTTACCACTGTTCATCATGGCCAAAACTGCTACTATTAAAATAACGACCACAAGGGCAAACAGACCTATCATCCAGATACCGTTCTCCCATACTACTAAAGGAATATTCAGGGTTTTCAAAATGTATTGGTTTTTATTTTGAACCAAATTTAATCGGAAAACCTCCTTTAAAACATGATATTCCTCAGGATTAAAGTTTTCTGATTATTTGATTTTAAACATTTTTACCTTTCATCATTTTGTTCCAATACAAATATGGAAGTCCATATTTTTTTAGCATCCAAAGTCTCCAATGTTCTTTGGCACTATTAAAGACCAACATGCGTTTTAGTTTTGGGTCTGGAATAAAATTATTGTTGTAATCAAACTCCGCTAAGGTCATTTTGCCAAACCCTGTTACCAGCGGGCATGACGAGTAGCCATTATAGGAATGGTTCTCAGCAGTTTTTCCACCGAGCAAACTTATAATATTGTCGACCACAATTGGAACTTGCTTCCGAACCGCAGCTCCAGTTTTGGCCGTTGGCAAGGCTGCTACATCCCCTAGGCCGAATACATTCGAATACTTATTGTGCTGCATGGAAAAATGGTCTACATCCAACCAACCTGCTTCGTTTGCCAATATCGATTCACGTACAAATTTTGGTGCTGCCTGTGGAGGGGCGATATGCAACATATCAAAAGGCACTTGGATATCCACATCCCCAATCATTTTTTCTCCTAACTCGTTATCTTCATTGATAACACATCTGTTCTCTTCGGGTGCGGTATGGCTAAAGTGTACGATCCTGTTTTCAATATCAATCTCTTTGGGAGCATAAAATGGTTTAAAGTGGATGCCATAACGATCTATTACCTTATTCAAGGTTTCCCTAATTTCCTTTACGCCAAATATTACAGAACCTGGTGTGGCAAAAATCACATTCGTACTGTCCTTAAGTCCCTGCTTTCCAAAATAGTCGGCGGCCAAATAGGCGATTTTCTGAGGAGCGCCACCACATTTAATAGGTGTGGTAGGCTGGGTGAAGAGTGCATTTCCTTTTTTAAAATTCCGTATCGTTTCCCATGTGTGTTCCGGGTCAATGTAATTACTACAGGCCACTCCCTTTTCCAAAGCTTCGGGAAGTCCTTTGATCATACTAGGCTCCATTACCAATCCTGTAGCTACTACCAAGTAATCGTAGGTAATATCACCACTACTTTCCATCGCGACCGTATTCTTTTCTGGATCAAAACCGACGGCCTTGTCCTTAATCCAATCCACACCATTGGGCATTACCTCTGCCATGGGCTTTTTGGTTTTATTAAAATCATAGGTTCCAGCTCCAACAAGCGTCCATGCTGGTTGGTAGTAATGTGTCTCCGAAGGTTCTATTATAGCTATATCCAGCTTTTTGTTTTTTCGCAATAACTGGCCAGCGGTCATAATACCAGCCGTTCCTCCACCAATTATTAAAATTTGATAATGTGACTTCATGTTTTTTTAGTTAAATTCAATTCTTGGTAAAATATTGAGGAAAGTCATAAAATCTTGTAACAAAAGTTACATAATTGATAAAACACAGGCTTTTTTATATGAATATTATCATTTTATAAAAAAAGCCGCTCTTAGTAGAGCGGCTTCCTTTATCAACCAACCAAAAAACCTAATTCTTGACCTTGCATGTATTGATCCCAAATAGGGTGTACAAAGGACAAAAACTAACAAAGCTTGTTAAGACAAATATTACTGCCAATGCCAGCAGTATATATGCCAATGTTCCTGTAATCACATTAAAATAATACAATGCTCCAACACCAAGTGCCAAGATAACTCGAATTGTACGGTCTGCACCGCCCATGTTTTTTTTCATAATTGATAGTTTATGATTCTTAACCAACAAGTTACCAAAAAGAAACTGATCGTCAGCATCTTATCCATTACGGTTTCTTACAGAGCATACATCAAAAGTAGCTTTTGGAAATACAACATATGGTAACCTTGGTTACACTGTCCTCTTTATTTTTAAACTATATTTAATTTTGATGTATTCTTAAAAGACTTTTGCCGTTTAGCGGTAAGTTTCAATGGAATGCGCGACTTAAGATTTAATGCTTATGACTGAATATTTTGATGCCCTTGCCAATGGTTTTTTAGGAACTGTGCGCTGGACATGGAAATCGATTTTATTTGAAGTTCCCTGGTACTCCAATTACTTTTGGGGCCTTATTATTATCTCCCTTATCGTATGGGGGTTGGAGATTCTATTCCCATGGCGCAAAGAGCAATCCATTTTTAGAAAGGATTTTTGGTTGGATGCATTTTACATGTTCTTCAACTTTTTCATTTTTGCCATTGTTATAAGTGGTGTTTACAAATTGCTTGGAGTCCTTTTTAAGGATTTAGGGATTACCGCAACAACTTTGACCATTATGGATATTGCACATTGGCCACAATGGGTTCAATTACTGGTCTTTTTTGTGGTGTTGGATTTTGTTCAGTGGTTTACCCATGTGCTTTTGCACAAATACCCTGTACTTTGGCAGTTTCACAAAGTGCATCACAGTGTAAAGGAGATGGGATTTGCCGCCCATTTAAGGTTCCATTGGATGGAAAATATACTCTACAAGCCTTTAAAAACTATAGGTGTTATGGTTCTTGGTGGTTTTGAACCCGAACAAGCCTACATTGTACATTTTGCTGCCATTGCCATAGGACATTTTAATCACTCCAATATTAAATTGACCTACGGACCACTAAAATATATCTTGAACAACCCGGTAATGCACTTGTACCACCATGCTTATACCATTCCTGAAGATTCGTACGGCGTAAATTTTGGGATAAGTCTTAGTATTTGGGATTATATCTTTAAGACCAATTACATTCCCGAAAGTGGTGGTAAAATTAAATTGGGGTTCCCTGGTGATGAAAAACTACCCAAAGGATTTTGGGGACAGTTGGTGTATGGATTTAAGAGACCAAAAAAATAAAGAATTCCTTTAGTTTGAATTGTTTGAAGCATCAAAGACAATGCTCCAAATCCCCCTTACCTCATCAGCACCATACCCTATCGCTTTATCATCTGGATATAGTTGTGATAAATGGGTCAATACTTCTGGTTCGATTTCTTTTTCCGGAGTTCCATGGCAATTCAAACACATGGTATTGGTAACAATGGGATAGTAGAAATAGATTTTTCCGTTCTCTTCCTTTAAAATGGGTTCAACCGACTCTCCAGTCGCAACTTTGCTTTTAAAGGTTGCTATATGAGCCAATTCGGTATCATTGGCTTTATTGTTTGGATTTCTAGGCTTGTCTGAAACCCTTTTTATTCGAGCATTGAAATTTGTTGACATACTATCCGTCAACGGATAGGCTTTCTCATTACAAAAAACAACCGCCTCATCAACGCCTTTGTTTTGAATGGTTCCCATGAGATTTTTACCCAGCACTTTTTTTGTTTCCAAAGCATATTTCATTCCCAATTCTTTAGGACTTTGCTCTTTGGGTGTAACCGTTAGCTTTTTTCCTCGATTGTACAACGAGTCGCCCCGTCTGTCCATCCAATGTTCTTTGAACCAATCGGGCTCTTCAATTTGATAATCGTAAATGTACTCGGCTATCTTTTGGATTTCTTCTTCTGGGAATTGCTGAGAAGGCATCAATCCAAATCTTCGCACAGCGCCTCGCATCATGGCGTTTTCTGCTGAAGGTGCTTTCACAAACTCCATTATACCCTTCACAAATGCTTCTTTATCCTCGTAAACATCCAGATAATGTGCTTTTACCGCTACCATAGGCGGACCAATACGTTGCCCGTTCTCTGGAACAGATGGGTTGTGGCATAGGTAACATTTGGTTTCCATCAATTTTTTGCCCGCTTCAGGAGAGGAAGCGGTTAATTGTGCCACCGATTTAGGGTCACCATCAGTTGTTTTAGGTCCCTGTTTGCAGGAAAGCATCAATAATACAAACAATATGGAAATGGAAAGTTTTTTCATCATTGTGCCATTTTACCACTTGCACAACTTACAAAAGATTTTGCTTTCTCAACAAAACCATTTTCATCACCGATAGTGGGGTAACCCAGATTCCTAAGGATTTCTTTAACTAAGGAAGCATCATCGGCGCTTTGATGATCAAAGCTAACCGATGAGCTATCCTTCTCCACAATCACATCTTTAATTTCTTTTATACCCGAAAGCTTATTGGAAATGGTTTTGGCACATCCCCCGCATTTGAGATTTTGTACTTGGAATTTAGTTTTCATTTTGCTCTATTTCCAAATTAATAGCTCCATGTTCTATACCCTCCTCGGAGGTCATACACTTTGGTAAAGCCCATATTTACAAGCTTTCTGGCTGCCTTTTGACTTCTATTTCCAGATTGGCAGTATAGGTATATAGGTTTGTCTTTTTTCAATTTTGAGAAAGCGGTCTCGAATGCAGATCCCTGAAAAAAATCAATGTTCTTGGCCCCTTTAATATGGCCTGACATAAATTCTCTCTTGGTTCTAACATCGACCAACTGAACCTTACCTCTGGTAATTGCTTTTTTATAATCCTCTCTATCTAAGATTTCAACTTCATCGGGAAGTGTTTGCCCTTTGAACAAAAAGCTTAATAATGACATATTCTGTTTTAGTATTTATATAGGGCAAAATACCCAGGATAAAAAGTCTGGTCAGTAACGATGGTTACACAAGAAAAAATAATCCAAAAACTTATTGATTCCTTACCCAATCCATGTAGCCGCCTGAATAATCAAAAATTTTGGTGAAGCCTTCGCGTTCAAGAATTTTTGCTGCATAGGCACTACGCGACCCGACAGCACAATAAAGGTAAACGGGTTTATCCTTGTCCAGGGTATTGATCTGTTGTATAAAAGCCTTTTGTCTACTCAAATCAAAATTAACGGCATTGTCAATGTGACCAGAATTGTATTCATTTGGTGTTCTTACATCCACCAATTGTACATTCTTACCAATTACTTCCTGTTTTATGAAGGTATTATCAACTTTTGTGATGTTGGCGCTTTCTTGCGATTGACAGGAGAAGACTCCCATCAAGAGTACCAAGCTCAAGGCCAACCTTAGAATGTTCTTCATCGTCAACCCTATTTTAAGGTAGTTGGGCACACATAGTCGGTTACGGGCGTTCCAACTTTTTTAATGTCTTCAAACCCACCAGAAACATCGACCAAATTATGAATTCCTCTGCCTTTAAGAATGGATGCTGCAACCATACTTCTATATCCACTTCTACAATGGATGTAGAATGTTTCCTCTTCTGGAAATTCGGCGATATGATCGTTAAGGTAATCCAAGGGGGTCAAATGTGCATCTACAACGTGCTCTGCATTGAATTCAGATTCTTTTCTTACATCGAACACAGGAACTCCTTCATCGACCTTTTGCTTGAATTGCTCGGCATTTACATTGACAACAGTGTCTATTTCCTTACCTGCTTCTTTCCAAGCATCAATGCCACCTTTCAAATATCCCAAGGTTTTATCAAAACCAACCCTAGAAAGTCGAGTAACGGTTTCTTCTTCTTTTCCTTCGGGAGTAACCAATAAGATAGGTTGAGACACATCGGCAATAAGTGCTCCCACCCAAGGTGCAAAGCTTCCGTCCAATCCTATGAAAATGGATCTTGGCACGTGTCCTTTTGCAAAATCGTCCTGATGACGAACATCAAGGATAATGGCCCCGGTCTCATTGGCCGCAACTTCAAAAGCATCCGGGCTCAAGGCTTGGGTTCCCCGTTCCAAAACGGTATCGATATCCTCGTAGCCTTCCTTGTTCAACTTCACGTTCAACGGGAAGTATTGAGGTGGTGGCAATAGACCTTCTGTAACTTCTTCAACAAATTCCTTTTTGGTCATATCTGCCCTTAAGGCATAGTTCATCTTTTTCTGATTGCCCAAAGTATCCACCGTTTCTTTCATCATGTTCTTTCCACAAGCAGAACCAGCGCCGTGAGCAGGATAAACAATAACATCATCGGCCAAGGGCATAATTTTGTTACGAAGGCTATCGAACAAAGTTCCCGCCAATTCTTCCTGTGTCATATGTGCCGCTTTTTGGGCCAAATCCGGACGACCGACATCTCCAAGGAACAAAGTGTCCCCACTAAAAATAGCATGGTCCTTTCCATTTTCATCTTTCAACAAAAAGGTTGAACTTTCCATTGTGTGCCCTGGGGTGTGCAACACTTTTATGGTAATTTTACCCAATTTGAACTCTTGCCCATCTTCTGCAATAATAGCATCAAAAGAAGGTTTCGCTGTTGGGCCATATACAATGGGTGCGCCTGTTTCTTTGGATAGGGTTACGTGTCCACTTACAAAATCAGCATGGAAATGTGTTTCAAAAATGTATTTGATTTTGGCTCCATCTTCCTCGGCTTTTTTAATATAGGGCTTCACTTCCCTTAATGGGTCAATAATCGCCGCTTCCCCTTCACTCTCTATATAATACGCCCCTTGGGCCAAGCATCCTGTATAAATTTGTTCAATTTTCATGTGATATGGTTTTTACCAAATATAATCTTGTGTTTTCTAATGTTCTGTGACTTAAGTTACAAACTCTTTTTCTGTGATTGCAAAGACACCTTTTTTTGAATCGTACTTCGTTCTTGATGATTCGTGCAACATTCAACAGCATCAATGGTTTGTACAAATAGGTTTTCTTCTCCCAAAATATTGATTATTCCGCTTGAATAAAGGATGTCCCTTGTAGGTCCAATGGCCCCTGCTATCAAAAACTGAATATTCTTTTCCCGGAGCTCCAAAATTATCCGTTCCAACAATACTGCAGCACTACTATCAATATAATTTATGGCTTCGGCATTAAGAATCACAAACTTTAGCTTAGTACCTTTTTTACCGACTTCTTGATAAAGCTGCTTTTTAAAATAGTCTTTGTTCCCAAAATAAAGCTGTGCATCAAAACGAAGAATCAACGTATTGTCGTAAACTTCTACGTCCTCCGAAAAACGGGTGATATTCTTAAAATAATCTGTTCCTTTTATCCTGCCCAAAATGGCAACATGGGGTTTGGAGATACGATAGACCAACAATAACAACGAAATCAATACTCCTAAAATAATACCCTCGATCAAACCAATGGAAAGTGTCATCACAAAGGTTGCTATTAACAACAGGAACTCATCCTTTCTATTTTTCCATAGAAACAATGGGTATTTGACATCAATCAAACCAAAAACGGATACAATGATGATTCCTCCCAATACCAAGGTAGGAAGGTTATGGAACAAAGGAGTAAGAAACAACAATATAGCTGCAATGACCAATGTGCTAAAAACAAGCGACATGCTAGTTTTTGCGCCCGACTCATCGTTAACAGCACTCCTTGAAAATCCACCGGAGACCGAGAACGATTGAAAGAATGAACCCAAGATATTGGACAATCCCAATGCCCGTAGCTCCTGATTGGCATCTAGTTCGTATTCCGGATGTTTTTCTTCCAAAGTTTTGGCAATGGAGATGGATTCCATGAACCCGAACAAGGCAACGGTAAGTGCAATGGGAAGAAATTTACCAATTTCATCCCATTGCCCAATGGGCAATTCAAATTTGGGAAGTCCTTGTGGAATTTCACCTACAACATGGATTCCTTTACCTTCAAGGCCAAACAACACTACACCCAATATTCCCAAAACCACGATTAATAGAGGAATGGGCAATTTTTTGCTGATTTTTTTTAAACCGATGATGAGCAGAATCACCAAAACACCGAGAACAAATGTCAAAAGATGAACATGATTCAAATTTTTAAAGATACTCCCTAGCAGTACGTATATTTTTCCTGATTGCGGCAATTCAATCCCAAGTATATGCTTTAATTGTCCCAGTCCAATCAATATGGCGGCCGCCGAAGTAAAGCCATTGATCACCGGCTTGGACAAAAAGTTTACAAAGGCCCCCATTTTAAGGAACCCGAAAAGTAATTGAACCAATCCTATGAGTAAGGTTAGGAATATCACCGCTGAGATATAGGCTCCCTCTCCCGATAGTTGCATGGCTCCAATTCCTGCTGCTACCAACAAAGAGTCCATGGCAACAGGTCCAACCGCCAATTGCCTTGACGTTCCTGTAATGGCATAAACAAATTGGGGCACCAATGCTGCGTACAGCCCATAAATGGGAGGCATACCTGCAATCATGGCATAGGCCATACCTTGAGGAACCAGCATAATTCCTACAGTAATACCTGCAATTAAATCGCCATAGAGCAATGAGCGATTATAGGTTCTTATCCACGTTAAAAAAGGAAAAATCCTTTTGAGCATGTGATTGGTTTTATGCAAAAATAGGTTGCCTAAGGGCAAACAACAGTAACAAAGGGCACAAACTTATAGGTCTACGACATGAATATAATTTCTATGGAGCACAAGCTTTTTCATTTTTTCCAGTTTTTTGAGCAATCTGGAAACCACCACCCTTGAGGTATGCAAATCATAGGCAATCTCTTGATGTGTGCTTTTTATGCGATTATCCTTGGTTACCTCAACCTTCTTTTTGAGATAATCCATAAGTCGTTGATCTAAATTTTTAAAGGCAATACTGTCCACGGTCTGAAGCAGTTCGTTTAAGCGATTTTGATAACTATCAAAAACATAATTGCGCCACCCTTTGTACTTGGCCATCCATTCTTCCATTTTCTGAACGGGAACCATAATAAGTTTGGTCTCTGTCTCAGTAATGGCCCTAATTTCACTTTTTGTATGTCCCATGCAGCATGCCATGGTTACCGAGCAAGTTTCGCCCTGTTCCAAGTAGTACAAAAGCAGTTCATCACCCTCTTCATCTTCCCGAAGTACTTTTATGGCCCCGGACAACATCAATGGTATGCTTCTAATATACTGCCCTATGTCCATGATGGTTTCGCCCGCAGGGACTTCCATTAATTTCCCCTCTGCAAGTATCTCATCGATAAGGGGTTGTTCAAAATAATTGCTGAATGTTCCTAAAAGCTCTTCTTCCATATTGTTTAAATACACTGCCCTAAGGTAACTATTTTGGCAAAAACAGTGGGTATTATTCAATGGCCCTAAAAAAAAAGACCCGCACACTTAATACGGGTCTTTGGCATTAACTTAAACTAATAAACTGAATCAAACCTACTTAAACTTATAATTTTAAGGGTTCCCCCTTTATTTCTTTCATAATAGGCATTCCTAACAATTTTAAAATTGTGGGTGCGAATTGGTTGGAATACAATTGTTCCTGTTGATGAACTTCGCCCAAAGGCTTTACATTCTTTCCAAAAGCTACCATCCAAACCTGACCTGCACCTTTTATGTCGCTTCCATGACTTCTCCAAGTATCCAAAGGTTGTGTTCCCCTACCATGATCGGTTGTAATGATGAAAACGGTTTGATCTTTATAAAAATCATCCTGTTGGGTAAATTCCCAAATCTCTTTGATGAGAGAATCGGTATTATGAGCAGATTTCAAATAGGCTTGATAATCCCCATCATGGGCAAAATCATCGGTTTCTCCATAAGAAATATAAACAAGCTTCGGATGCTCTTTTTTCATATGTTCCAAGGCATAATGATGCGTAAATGCATCCAACCGAACCGAACCCCAAGGACTCGGTATTTGTTCCTGAAGCTGGTTCAAGAATCTTTCCCTTTCGTTCAAATTTCCCGTAGCGGCTTCAAAACCTGCATTTACCGGAACGCCGGAACGCTCTTCGTTGATGATGAACGGAAACACATCCCAGCTGCCAAAGGCAGCTACTTTTCCTTTACCTTGAGAGGTATTGTTGTACCGTTCCAAAATGGTGGTGTTGGGGTTCGGTATTTTATCATTACTTGTGATACGTTCGTCATCCGCGGTTCCTGTCAAAATTTCGTTGTAGCCTGGGTAGGAAAACCACATGGAGTTGGTCAAGTTTACTTTACTGCCCGACTTTCGATTTCCATGGATCTGACCCATCTTTTCCACTTGACCCCAAAAAAATGGCAAAAGCACTTCCCTTCTTTCTTCTGGTGTTTCCCTCCAAAAAGCCTCTTTCAACATATCGGCATTGTGGACATAATCCTTGTTACCAATTAAAAGAGAATCTGCTCCCGTGAACAATTCCTGCCAGCGAAAACCATCCAAAGTGATCAATATCACCTTGGTGTCCTCTGCGTTTTGAGCATTGATATTAAATACTGCTGCAACCGCAGCCATCAAAAGGATAATTTTATTTTTCATTTGCTTGTTGTGTTTTAAATGTTGCTATTTTGGACCAATCACTCCAATTGAGATTTTGGTCGCGGTACCGAACCCTCCAATAATAGGTAGTGCCCGGTTTTAATCTTTTTGTGCTCTCGTCGGTCAAATCGTCCTCTTTTTGGCGATTCTCCTTGTAATACCAATTTTCAAATTGTTTCCAACTATCCAAAGCTAACTTTTCAAAATCTTGTGTTTCGGAAACCTGCCAATGGGCAGCAGCATGAAATGCTTCATTAAGCGAACTTGAAAACTCACCAGCTTTTAACACTGCAAATTCTTCATTCACAATTTCATTGTTATTTGGAGAAACCACTTTGGGGGCATTGGGCTTTTTATCCAATCGCCAAATGGTGATACTATCGCGAAGTTCATTTTGCCTAGACTTTATATTGTTCCCTTGACTAATTCTCTTAATCGTAAATTTAGGGTCATTTCGGTTACCGTCCACTTCCACCATTACAAAACCATATTCGTCCTGGGTAACGGTGAACTCATCATAATCACGCCCTTCGAACTCACCCCAATTGTCTATGGCACCACCTGCGGAGGCCACATTGATCCATAAATGTTTGTGATCTCTGGACTGTCCTCGGGAATAACCGTGTGTATGTCCAAAAAAATGGATGCTCGGCTTTCCTGTTTTGGTGGAGAACGCTTCGAGCATTTTCACCACTTTTCCTGTTGATTCTTCTTCACCGGGAATCCAAAGTTCGGATTTGTGTGGGTGATGCAATTGCGCAAAAACAAAATCAATATCATCGTTCCTTTCTGTATCGGCCAACACTTTTTCGAGCCACTCGTATTGTTCCCTAAGGTCACGGTAACCATCATTGGAATTCAACCCAATAATTCGTGTATTGCCATAGTCCTTATACCACCAATGTTCAGCATAAGCAGGGGTTCCATTTTCGGGAAGGCTGAAGTATTTAAAATAGAAAACGGAATTCCGTTCATGGTTGCCCAAAACGGGATAGACAGGTACTTCAGCAAATAATTTTTGGGCTGGATCAAAGAAATGCTCCTTCCATTGGTAATATTTGCTTCCGGTAGAAACCAAATCACCGGGTATCATTACCATAGCCAGATTGTCGGGCAATTTACCTCCGTGTTCTTTTTCGAGATATTGAAGTACTCCTTGATTCACGATTTCCGAAAACTTGTTCGGATGCTGACCATCGTATTGCATATCGCTCATCGCAACTATATTGAACGACTCCTCATCACTTGAAAATGGAGGTGTCTTAAACTGGAAAATATCGGATTTGGTCTTACCCGTTTTCACGCGATAGTAATATTCTGTAAAACGTTTTAGACCCTCCAATTTTACGGTATGCACCCTAGAATCGGAAAAATTGATATCCGCGGCTTTCCCAGATGTTTTTTTACCAAGTTTCTCGGTGGCGCCCCATTCCACAATACTTTCTTCGCCACTGCTGGTTTCCCACATAATCACAATGGAATTGGGTTCGGCATCCTGAAGATAAGGCTGCACCAAAATTTGGGGTTCGGTTTGTGCAGTTACTTGCATCAAACCCATACAAAACACAATAAGGAGTTGGTTGATTTTTTTCATTAGGCTATGGCATTGGTTTTTAGAAAAGCCTCATTTAAAATTTCCACGGCTCTTTCAAGTTCTTCTCTGGTTATGGTTAATGGGGGTGATAGTTGGAGTACATTTCCTTTGGAAACTTTAAAACTCAACCCCTGTTTTAGACATTCGTACATGATTTCCTCGGCTTCGGCTGTAGCTTTTTCTTTAGTGGTTCTATTGGTTACCAATTCGATTCCCCATAAAAGCCCAACTCCGCGCACATCTCCGATCAAAGAATATTTTCGGTGCATTTTGTAAAGGGCTTTCTTCATGAATTTTTGATCTTCCTTTACTTTTTGCAAGAGATTTTCTTCTTCCAAAACTTCCAAAAGGGTCAATCCCGCCATAGACCCCAACGGACTTTTCTCGTGGGTATAATGTCCAAGGGAAATATGCCCAAATTTGTTGTACTCTTCTCGGGTAACAATGGCGGCTTGTGGAATTATTCCTCCTCCGAGGCCTTTTCCCAAACAAAGAATGTCGGGTTCAATGCCAAACAGTTCGTAAGCGAACATAGTTCCGGTTCTTCCGAAAGCAATTGGGATTTCATCTAAAATAAGTAAAACACCATGTTTGTTGCAGAGTTCCCGTGCTCCTTTCCAGAACTTTTCCGAGGGAATCTGCACATCCGTATTGCGGATGGTCTCTGCCAAAAAAGTTCCAATTTGTTGGTCTTTTTCCAAAACATACTCTAAATATTCGAGGGCTTTGTCCTCATTCCCTTCAAAAATACCCCGATAGGTTATTGGAGGTGGAATTCGTTCCACACCGGGCATCAATGGTCCCATATGTTCTTGAAAAACCGATTCTCCGCCGACGCTAATCGCATCCAAAGAGGCTCCATGAAATGAATCCCAAAAGGAGACCACCTTGTGCTTACCCGTTACGGCCCTGGCCAATTTTAAGGCAATGCCGATTGCTGAGCTTCCATTTGGTGTTAATAGAATTCGATTGAGACCTTCGGGGGTATAGGAAGTTAATTTCTCCGCAAATTGAACCGCAGTTTCATTGGCATACCTTCTGGTGGAAAAAGTTAAGTTTTGAAGTTGCTCCGTTAATCTTGAAATCAATTTTGGATGGGAAAACCCGATTTGATGCACATTGTTTCCGTGAAAATCGAGATACTTCTTCCCAGATACACTTTCAATGTACGACCCTCCACAATTTTGGAGTACGTCCAAACAAGGGGTGGACATGGATTGATGCATAAAATACTTGGCATCCTTTTCCAGTAGCTCCCTAGCTTCTTCGCTCACTTCGTTCTGCAACCATTCCTCCCGAGCAGGAGTTAAATTGATATCGCCTTCCACAACAGATTCTGCGTTGTGCTTATCGCGCTTTGTATGGTCCATGCTTACTTATTATTTCTCGCTCTTCGGATGTATCGTCCAACACATAAACATCGTATGTGTCGCCGTTATCGTACACCCGAACAACAATATGTCCGTTTTGACTTTTATATTGATTCAACCTACCACCAATCACATCTTTGGTGCCTTGCAGCATAATGGTTGAAAAAATATCCCGGTCGCCGGGGTAAAGCTTTTTTGATGTTATTCTTCTCAGCACCTCTTCTCCTGGATGGTCTGCCGTCCAGTTTTGCTGAATCCATACTTTAGGACGAATGGTTCGCACATAAAACGGATTCTGTGAATCCCGGTTTCCATGATGATTCAAAGTTGCTACATCCACCGGACCAACAACTGGGGCTACGTGGGATTCCAAGGCATCAATATCGGTCTGTCCAAACCCATTAATGCCTGCAATATCTCCTCCCGTGTAATAGTTGAACTTTCCAAAATCAATTCGGATGGCATTGCTCAACGGGTTTTCTCCCGGATACTCCCCTTCTTTAAAAAGTGGGTAAAACGAATTGTCGTAACCTGTCCAAATATTCCCATTAGAGGCTATATTTTGAACAGAAAACTTGGGATAATCCTTTGGATGATGTTTTAATGCAATCTGATTGTTGCTTCCCACCTGTAAGGCTTCATTTTCCAAACCCACTTTTTCTGATTGATATGTGATGAAATTCCAATACTCCTTCAAAGTAGGGATCATTCCGTAGGAATCCTTTGAAAACCGTTCTTGGGATTGTACTTCGGCATCTTTTAAGTTGATTGGAAAATCAAATCCTCGATCGATCAATTTTTTAATGGGAATCAAGGTACCCACTTCCAAAACCCCCGTTAGCTGATACCCTCCGGGAGCAATCTTGCGCAAGGAATCCATCTCTCCAAAGTGATCATCGTGGTAATGGGTGATCAGGGCATAGTCCAATCGTCGCTCCTGTTTTTTAGGCAAGAATTGATCTATATAATCTACAATCCATTGGGGAGCGGTTTTGGACCGGTTGGGAACAAGCTTCGCATTTCTGCTCGATGTTGTCCGCGGATGGGTTTCGGACATATCACCTGCATCCACCAACATAGTTGTACCATCGGGGAATACCATAAAAGCCGCATCGCCCCTACCCGTGTTAATGTGGTGTATATCCAAAAATCCGGGTTGCCATTCGGGCAGTTTCTGGTCTTGCCCATTGGAAATTTGTATCATAAAAAAGAGGAGGAGGAAGAAACCAAGTTTTTTAAGGTTGAAATACATGCTTATTTTTTTCTATATAAATGGTTTGCTGGAATGATTTGCTTTGGAATATTAGGGCCTTTATACTTTGCATCTAAATGGAAGCCGCCGCCACCATTAAAAAACTCCACTCGGACTAAATGTCTCCCTTTGGCAAGTTTCAAAGAACCGCTGCGTTCCATTACGCCGTGATCACCATCGTTGTCTACAATTTGAGTACCGTTCACATATAGTTTGCTACCATCATCACTATTAGTGAAAAAAGTATATTTCCCTGCTTCCTGCACTTCCAAATAACTTTCAAAAGCAACAGCAACTTGCTCTTGTGGTATCTCTTCTGATAATGCCTGCTTATGTGAAAATTCAGTTACAAAACCTTCAAGAATCGGATTGAAATCAGCGAAATCGGGTAACTTTTCTATTCCGTTTACCTGATATACTTGAAACGTAACTGGATCTTGCTTTGCTTTTGATACAATTCTGAAGCTTCCTTCTGCAATGGTGCTTACCAATTGATTATTCTGAAAGATCCCTGCCTTAATAATGTCCGTCTGATTTAAGTAAAACGTATCTTGATACACTTGACTATTTTCCAATGTAGGTAGGCTATTGCCAATCGTATAGCGAATTTCGCCGACATTGTTGGGGTTTTGCATTACCACAGCAACGGAATCGGCTTTAAAAACTCCCCCAGCTGGCTCAAAATAGCCAGCATCCGGAAGAATTTTTGGTTGGGTTATTTG
>QGCX01000076.1_pt1 | contig 23501 bp, 25 predicted proteins | sample 4708031 | NCBI WGS metagenome assembly QGCX01 (sample SAMN08941163, study PRJNA450518) | Sediment metagenome, whole genome shotgun sequencing project. | reverse complement strand
GCTCAAGTATGATGCCTCGACTATTGGAAACCACGATTTTGACAATGGTATTGAGGGTTTATTGGCACAGATGCCCCATGCCACCTTTGAAATGATTTCTGCCAACTACGATTTTTCCAATACCGTGATGAATGGCTACGTAAAACCATATAAAACCTACGTAGTTGATGGTGTTAAAATCGGAGTGTATGGCATTGGCATTGAGTTGGATGGATTGGTGACCAAAAAACTATACAAAGAAACACAGTATTTGAATCCTTACGAGATTGCTTTGGATATGGAAAAGAAACTCAAGGAAGAAGAACAATGTGATTTGATTGTTTGTCTTTCGCACTTGGGATATGATTACAAAAATCCAGATAGACCCTGCGATACCCGATTAGCACAACGCACTTTCCATACCGATTTGATTATTGGGGGCCACACCCACACCTTTTTGGATAAACCGGATGTACGCACCAACCAAAGTGGGAATTCGGTTCTTGTTAACCAAGTAGGCTGCTACGGGATTAATCTTGGTAGAATAGATTTCTATTTTGATTCGGATAAAAATGCTTCGGCTAAGGGGGTAAGTATTACCGTTTAAAAGTTAAAGATCAAATAAAATTCATTGTTAAGTTAAGGTTACAAAAAAATTGCTTCATCGTTTGGGTAACTTCTACTTCACATCGGTGTCACAGTAATGGTAACTTCTACTTTTACAATTTCGGTACCGTCTGTCACGCTTACAGTAATGTTGTGTTCTTGGCTATTCTCAAAATCGAGGGATTTGCCTTCAGCCAAACTCAATTCGCCTAAACTGTTAATCTCGAAAAGATCATTATCGTTTGTTGGTATTCCAAATATTAGGTCATCTGCATCAGTATCAATATCAGTAACTTCAAAGGTGTGAATCAATACTGCGGTAGATATTTCTTCACTCACTTCAAATTCGTAAGTTTCCTGAGCGAACCTAGGAGTACAATCACAGATGGTGATTTTTGCAGAATCTTCTTCTTCCCCATCAGTCACTGCCACTGTAATCTTTTGTAATGGGTTGGTGTAAAGGTCAAGTTCCTTACCTGCTTTCAAGCTTAGTGATCCGGTTGTCTTGTCTATTTCGAACAAGTCATTATAATTGGTGATAACGCTAAAGATAAGTTTGGTGCCCATATTAGAATCAAAGGCCTCAACCATGCCTATCATTTGGGCATCAGTAATCGTTCCCGATAAGTTAAAAGCTTGCTCGTATATAACCGGAGCATGATTGGCGAATGCCTTGGGGCCGTCATCCTTAGCGCAAGACCAAACTAATATGATGGTAAATATTGCAATTCCAAATTTGTTCAATACATTTTTCATGGGCCTTGTTTTATAGAAGTATGGCCAAGATGAAATGTTTATTGGAAATTTATTAGCATGATCTTATCGATACCTTGTTTAAATTGATAAATACAAGGTTTGGGTTGATGGGATTTTACAATAGATAGTTGGTAATGGGTAGTTAAATGTATTAACTATAATTTCGAACGGAATTGAGAAATATGTGGTTTGAGCAAACGTGGTTAATGGAGAATACGTGAATCAACTTAGGCAAATAACATTAAATAAACCTTCGTTGGTGAAAAGACTTATCAATCCCTTAATTTCTCCAGAATGGCAAATTCAAATGACCTATTGAAAAATTGGTGTTTGTTTATTGCAAATTGGTCATTTTCTAAAGGTTCACCTCCACCAACACTTTAAGCTCTTCATCCAAGCTATACTCTGGAAAAGGTTTTCCTGCTTGACGGTACCAATAACCAGCATTCCACTTATCACCTTCTTTTCGGTGCAGGTAAGCGTGAATCCAACTGCCCATTTCGGAATGAAGTTCTTGGGCAATGTTATGGGAAGATTCCCAATCATCTTTTGCATCAAACCAAAGGGATTGCAAAGCATCTGTCCATTCTTTTGGCGGCTCCCTCTGCCCTAAGGTTGATTCAAATTCTTCGAAGGTTTTGGGTGTCATGCCTCCAACTTTTGTAAAAATTCTTGTTCAGATATTATAGGAACTCCCAAGTTTTCCGCTTTTGTTTTTTTACTTGGCCCCATTTTGTCACCAGCTACTAAAAAGCTGGTTTTTGAAGAAATAGACGAAGACACCTTACCCCCATTGTCCTCTATCATCTTTTTTAATTCGTTTCTACTGATATTTTCAAAAACCCCAGAAACAACGAAAGTTTGTCCTTTGAGTAGTTCAGTTTGATTCTCTAATTGTTCCTCTGACAATGAAAATTGCAATCCATAGGATTTTAATCGGTCAATAATCTCCATATTTGCGGGCTCCGAGAAAAAATTGACTACGCTTTCCGCAATTCGCTCCCCAATTTCGTCTACAGCAACCAGTTGTTCTTGTGAAGCAGTCATTAACGCATCAATATTTTTGAAAGCCTTTGCCAGTTTTTTGGCTACCGTTTCCCCCACATAGCGAATTCCCAAAGCAAAAAGGACCCGTTCAAATGGGATTTTAACGGATGCTTGAACCCCATTTACCAAGTTTTCAGCGGATTTTTCAGCCATACGTTCCAAAGGCAAAATTTGTTCTTTGGTCAAGGTGTAAAGGTCAGCGTAATCGTCAATTAATCCTTCATTGAAAAGTAGTTCTACCGTTTCTGCCCCCAAGCCTTCAATATCCATGGCTTTTCGAGAAATAAAATGCTGAATATGACCAGTTATCTGTGTTGGACAACCAATATCGTTAGGACAGAAATGCTGCGCCTCCCCTTCCTTACGAATTAGTTCGGTACCACATTCGGGACAGTGGGTAATGTACTCAGTGGGTTTGGAATCAGCATCTCGCTTAGTAAAATCAACCTTTACAATTTTTGGGATGATTTCCCCTCCTTTCTCCACAAAAACAGTATCTCCTTCGCGGACATCGAGCTTGGCTATTTGGTCGGCATTGTGCAAGGAGGCACGTTTTACCGTAGTTCCCGCCAATAAAACAGGCTCTAGATTGGCAACAGGGGTAATCGCACCTGTACGCCCAACTTGATAGGTGATTTTATTTAAGATTGTTGTTGCTTGTTCTGCCTTGAACTTGTATGCCATTGCCCATCTTGGCGATTTGGCAGTGTACCCAAGTTCGTCTTGATGTTGGATACTATTCACCTTAACCACTACCCCATCTGTTTCGTATGGTAGATTGTGACGGTTTACTTCCCAGTAATCGGCAAACTGCATCACTTCCATTGTGGATTTACAAAGCTTGGCCACGTTTGGCACCTTAAATCCCCATGACCTAGCTTTTTCAAGAACCTCAAATTGAGATGTAACTCCAAGATTTTGACCAGCTATACTATACAACAGACATTCCAACGGGCGTTGAGCCACCAAGGCACTATCTTGAAGCTTTAAACTGCCCGATGCCGTGTTCCTTGGATTCATATACGGGTCTTCACCAGCTTCAACACGCTCTGCGTTCATTTTTGCAAAGCCTTCGAGCGTCAAAATAATTTCACCTCGAATATCAAATTTTTGTGGATAGTCCTCCTTCAACTGTAAGGGAACCGATTTTATGGTCTTAATGTTGTTGGTCACATCATCACCTTGAAAACCATCACCACGGGTAACGGCCTTCACCAATTGTCCATTTTCATAGGTTAGGCTTATGGAGGCCCCGTCATACTTTAACTCACAGGTAAACTCGACTTCGACATCACCTAAAATACGCTGAATACGTTTCTCCCAATCCTCCAAATCTTCCTTGGAATAGGAATTGTCCAAAGAATACATTCGATGCTCGTGGGGAACGGTCTCGAAATTTTTGGTGACCATTCCACCAACTCGTAATGTCGGCGAAGTCGGGTCACCAAATTCGGGATGCTCCGCTTCCAGTTTTTGAAGCTCCTTCAGCTTCATGTCAAATTCGTAATCGGAAATGGAAGGCTCATCGAGCACGTAATATTTATAATTGTGGTCCCTCAACTCATCACGTAGGGAATTTATCTTTTGTTGGATGTCAGTCATCTATGTTTGTTCTTTTTTAATCCATTTTGGGGTCAAAATAGGTTGATACGATTCCATTAGGGTCAAAAGCCCAATACAAGTATCATCCACCAGAAGCATATTTCGATTTTCGGGCTTTAGAAGTCCTTTGTCCACCATGGAATCCAAAAAATTCAACAGGTCGTTATAAAAACCATTGGCATTTAAAATTCCAATTGGTTTTTGGTGCAATCCCAATTGCCCCCAAGTAATCATCTCAAAGAGTTCTTCCAAAGTACCAAAACCTCCTGGAAGGGCAATAATGCCATCGGAAAGTTCATGCATTTGCATTTTCCGCTGATGCATGTTCTCCACGGTAATCAATTCTGAAATCCCGGTATGGCAAATTTCCTTGGATTTCAAAAAATCTGGAATTATTCCAATTACTTTTCCTTGATGGTCCAAAGCTCCATTTGCAACTTGCCCCATTAGACCTAGTCTAGAGCCACCATATACCAGGTCAATATTTTCTTGCGCAAGTATTTTGCCTAACTGGTAGGACATTTCAACAACAACCTTGTCGTTTCCTTCACTACTTCCACAAAAAACCGAAATACTTTTCATTGATTGATTTTTCCTTTTAGCATTCTATCATTGCCAAAAATGTCTTTTCGCAGTTCAATTTCCGAAAAATTACGGGTATTGAAAAGTGCTTTGGTTTCCTCCCCTAAATATTGGTTGATTTCGAAGTAAAGACTTCCATTTTCGTCAAGGTTGTTTTCCGAAAAATCCATGATGGCTTTGTAAAACACCAAAGGGTCTTCGTCAGACACAAAAAGCGCGGTGTCCGGCTCAAAATCTTTTACGTTTTTGTTGATTTCTTTCTTTTCCAATTCTCTGACATAGGGAGGATTGGACACGATAATGTCAAAATGAAGTTCAGACTCAAGTTCAAGTTCAGGATTAAAAATGTCCTGATGCATAAACCCAATATCCACTCCATTTGATTCTGCATTTTTTTGAGCAACCTCCAGTGCTTCTTCAGAAACATCCAAGGCATAAACCTTTGCGTCGGGTAGATTCTTTGCTAAAGCAATGGCAATGCAACCGCTACCTGTGCCTATATCTAAAATGGTCAAAGGTGGAGGGATAAGGTTTTCAGTATTCTTTTCATTAGGCTGATTTCTTACTTCTGTTTTCTGATGTCTGATATCTGACTTCTCACTGCTGATATCGTCCAAAATCCATTGGACCAACTCCTCGGTTTCGGGCCGTGGGATAAGGACATTTTCGTTCACCTGAAGTTCCAAGTCCATAAAATGAGTCGTACCCAAAATATACTGTAGTGGCTTTTCCAACTTCAAATGGGCGAGCGCCTCAAAAAGAGGCTGCTCTTCTTCTTTGGTCAATGTTAAACCTGGTTGAATTGCCAATATGAAGCGTTCCAATTTTAAATAATGCTCTATGCAGCTATAAAAGAAGGAATCTATTTCTTCCTTCGGATAGAGTTCATCCAATTCTTTGTGGAAAATATCTTTGATTTCTTTGAGGAGCATTACAACTTTTTAAGCATCCAAACCGGACAGGAATAGTGCCCTGTGTTTCCCATTGGGGCATCTATATAATCAAAACCGTTCTTTTTGTACAATTTTTGAGCGGCTTCCATATAAGGCATGGTCTCCAAATAACATGCTTCAAAACCAAATTCCTTGGCTTTTTCTAAACAGGCCGTTATCATTTTGGCACCAAGTCCCTTGCCCCTAGCCTCTTCCAAAAAGTACATTTTTTGAAGTTCACATACATTTCCATCGTAATTGTCCAATTGTGCCACACCTGCACAACCAATAATCCGCCCCTGATGCTCCACTACAAAGTAGGCTGCCTTTGGCACATTGTAATTGGAGTACATATCGTCCAACGCCTTATCTGCATAGGCGGTTCCCACTTTGGGCACACCCATATCCTCAAAAACCTTTCGTATTACTTGGGCCACCTGTGCGTTGTCTTCGGGGGTTATTTCACGAATCACCGTATCTCCCATATTGTATTTTTATTGTTCTATTTTTGCGGGGTGAATATACATCAAAAATACATCCTCCGATGCATAGAATTGGGCAAAAAAGGGCTGGGAACCACTGCACCCAATCCTATGGTGGGATGTGTAATTGTGCATGACGGAAAAATTATCGGCGAAGGTTTTACCAGTCCCTACGGAGGTCCACATGCCGAAGTGAATGCCATAAATTCCGTGAAGGACAAGCATTTACTTCAGGAATCATCATTATATGTTACGTTAGAGCCCTGCTCCCATTACGGAAAAACACCTCCTTGCGCAGATTTGATTGCTAAGCACAAACTCAAAGAGGTTTTTATCGGATTAAAGGACCCTCACGATAAGGTTGCAGGCAAAGGCATCAAAAAATTGGAGGATGCGGGTTGCAAAGTCACAGTGGGCATTCTGGAAGATGAATGCAGGGAACACCACAAACGTTTTTTGACCTTTCAGGAAAAGAATCGCCCCTACATTATATTAAAATGGGCGGAGTCAGATGATGGCTTTATAGCGCCCGATGCATCTTTACGAAAAGAGAACCCTGAACCTTTTTGGATTACCAACGCCCATTCCAAGCAATTGGTGCACCAATGGCGAAGCCAAGAACAGGCCATTCTGGTAGGAACCCGAACTGTTTTGGAGGACAATCCCAAATTGACCACTCGTAATTGGGCGGGCAAGGACCCCATTCGTGTTGTTTTGGACAAGGATTTGAAAATTGATTCGAGCTTTCACGTTTTGGATGCATCTGTCCTAACTATTGTTTTGACAGCGGTAAAGGATCAATCATTATATATTAAAGGTATAGATTATGCTGTACTAGATTTTTCAAAACCCTTGGCCCAACAAATCTGTGATGTACTTCATCAAAACAATATTACCAGCTTAATTGTTGAAGGAGGGGCAAAAACGCTTCAAACTTTTATGGATGAAAACCTGTGGGACGAGGCTCGCATTTTTAAAGGTTCCGTTTGTTTTAAAAAAGGGTTGCCTGCCCCAAAATTAAAAGGAACCATATCGCAGCGGCAACAGATTTTAACTGACACCTTATCCTTATATAAATGATTAAGAACATTATCCTAGATTTTGGCGATGTGCTCATCAATTTGGACAAGCCTGCCACGGCAAAGGCAATGGTGCAGCACGGATTTACCGAAGTGACCCCAAATTTGGAGGGTTTGTTTCAAAATTATGAGAAAGGACTAATTTCTTCTTCGGATTTTTTGGATGAAGTTTCAACCCATTTTCCCAAAGCCAGCAGGGAATATTTAACGCAAGCCTGGAACTCTATTTTATTGGATTTTCCGGAAGAACGATTACAGTTTATTGAAGATCTTGCCAAGGAAAATCAATACAAAATGATTTTGTTGAGCAACACCAACGACCTGCATATAGAATGTGTGAAGGAACAAATGGGAATACATCGGTTCAATCGATTCAAAAACGCTTTTGACAAGTTTTATTTAAGCTATGAAATTGGGATGCGCAAACCAGATTCGGAAATTTTTGATTTCGTATTGCAAGAAAACAATCTTGCAGCCGACGAAACTTTCTTTGTGGATGATGTAAAAGAAAATACCGATTCTGCGCTACAATTGGGCATTAAAGTCTGGAACCTTCAGGTAGGCAAAGAAGACATCGCCCAACTAAAATCAAAATTGTAAATGATATATCTTGCCCTGAGTGTTCTTAGTTCCACGTTGATTTTTGTGGTCTTTAAATTATTTGATGTTTATAGAATTCAGACACTATACGCCATCATCACCAATTATGTGGTTGCTTGCTTGGTTGGATTCTTTTTATATGATGGTCCTGTTGGGGTCAGTGATTTAACCAACAAACCTTGGTTTGTGGGGCCTATCTTATTGGGTATTCTATTTATTGTGATTTTTAATCTAATGGCCAAAACTGCCCAAGTCTCTGGAGTTTCTGTGGCCTCGGTGGCTACCAAAATGTCGTTGGCGATTCCCGTAGTAATGGGTGTTGTACTTTATGGCGAACATTTGAGCCCGCTTCAGATTATAGGGATTCTATTGGCATTGGTTGCCGTGTACTTGGCCTCAATCAAGGAGAAGAGTATCAGAATAAATAGAAAGGCGCTGATACTTCCTTTATTGGTGTTTTTGGGTTCCGGTGTTATCGATACCAGCATTCAGTATTTTGAGGAAATCCATTTGACCGATCAGGAAATTCCCGTATTCTCTTCCATGATCTTTGGTTTTGCAGCTTTGACCGGTTTCATTTTCATAGGAATGAAGGCGGTAAAAACTCCGTTAAAAATCAACCTTAAAAATATTGTGGGAGGAATCGCCCTTGGTGTACCAAACTATTTCTCCATCTATTTTTTGATTCGCGCACTACGCTCGGACATTTTGAGCAGTGCTGCTATCTTTACTTTAAATAATGTCGCCATTGTAATGTTCTCTACTATATTCGGAATCTTACTCTTTAAGGAAAAGTTGAGTCTTAAAAACTGGGGAGGTGTTGCTTTGGCCATTTTGAGCATAATATTGGTAGCTTTGTTCTGATGGAGAAAAAAGAAGATGTTTACAAGACCGTCAACAAACCTTCGCCCGAGATTTTATATAAAGACCGAAAAAGCAAATTTTATGCTGCAGTCTACCCTATTACTTCGGAAGATGATGTAAAACCTATTGTAGAGGAACTTCGAAAAAAATATCATACGGCCAACCATGTTTGCTACGCTTGGCAACTCGGAGTCGAAAGCCCAACATACAGGGCCAACGATGATGGGGAACCCAATAATTCAGCGGGAATGCCTATTTACGGACAAATCCAATCTTTTGATGTTACCAATGTATTGATTACAGTGACCAGAATCTTCGGCGGCACCAAACTTGGGGTTGGTGGCTTGATTCAGGCATACAAAACCGCTGCTCAAATGGCCCTGGAAAATGCCAAGATTGTAAAGAAAACCATTAAGGCGCAGTTTCGATTACAATTTGGTTACCCAGAAATGGATATAGTGATGCGAATCATCAAACAGAAAAATCTGAACATTGTTTCCCAAAAAATGGAGTTGGATTGTGCGTTTGTTATTTCGGTTCGATTAAGTGAATCGGAGGAAGTGTTTCAACTTTTCGATGAAATGCAACACATAAAAATCACACAATTGGATTAATCCTCCAATTTTTCCAAAATATAATCGGGACATTTAATGGGCCTACTTGTTTTTTTATCCATAAATGCCAAAATGGTATTTGCTGTGGCCAACAATTCTCCAGACTCATTCAACAGCTCGTAGTCGAATTCAATTTTCACCATCGGTTTAGATTTCAATCGGGTACGTACCGTGAGTAAATCATCATACAACGCAGACTTTTTGTAATTAATGTGTAAGGAAATTACGGGTAATATTATGCCGTTATCTTCCATGCTTTTGTAAGTGATTCCCATGGCTCTTAACCACTCAACTCTGCCCAACTCAAAATACTGTGCATAGTTTCCGTGGTAAACAACCCCCATTTGGTCAGTTTCTGCATACCGAACCCGAAAAGAATATGAATTTAGACCCATTTTTAACTGAAAAATTATATATTTAGAGGCTTGCTTATTTTGAGGGTAACATGCGAAAAAAAAACAAAACTTTCAATGACAAATTGATTTTTTTTTTAAAAGATTTGTTCACATATTTGTCGCATCCAATAAGCATCTTATAACCCTTTAGATGTTTACTCTTAAATATTAAAGCTAACCATTAAAACAAGGAAAAACTTCTATGAGTGCTACTGCTAATTCCGTATGGAACAACTGTTTGGCTTTTATCCAAGATAACATCCAACCGCAGGCATTCAAAACCTGGTTTGAACCTATCAAACCTATAAAACTAACTGATAAGGCACTCAGTATACAAGTACCCAGTAAGTTTTTCTACGAATGGCTCGAAGAACATTATGTAAAGCTTTTAAAAGTTGCCATGACACGTGAGTTGGGTAGCAATGCAAAGCTTATCTACGTTATAAAAATGGAAAACAAGTACGGAAACAAGGAACCTTTTACGGAGCAAATCCCAAGTTCTAACCGTACTGCTGTGGGACCTCAGGAATTGGATGTGCCGATTACCTCCAAAAGTCCCGAACTAAAAAATCCATTTGTGATTCCTGGTATTCGAAACATAAAAATCGAATCCCAGTTAAATCCAAACTATAACTTTGACAATTTCTTGGAAGGAGATTCCAACCGATTGGCAAGGTCGGCAGGTATGGCCGTAGCCAACAAACCAGGAGGAACATCCTTTAACCCTTTATTGGTTTTTGGTGGAGTTGGTTTAGGAAAAACACACTTGGCCCATGCCATTGGAGTTGAAATTAAAGACAAGTATCCAGAAAAAACAGTTCTTTATATTTCTGCAGAAAAATTTACCCAGCAATATATTGAGTCGGTAAAAAAGAATACCCGAAACGATTTTATCCATTTTTACCAATTAATTGATGTACTTATTATTGATGATGTACAATTCCTATCGGGTAAATCTGGAACACAAGATGTATTCTTCCATATATTCAACCACTTGCACCAAAACGGCAAGCAAGTAATTTTGACATCGGACAAGGCTCCTGTGGATATGCAAGACATTGAACAACGTCTGCTATCCCGTTTTAAATGGGGGCTATCGGCCGAATTGCAAAATCCAGATTATGAGACTCGTGTATCCATCTTAAAGAATAAGTTGTACCGCGACGGGGTTGAGATGCCAGAAGATATCATAGATCACGTAGCCAAAAATATTAAAACCAACATTCGTGAATTGGAAGGCGCCATCATTTCATTGATAGCACAATCCTCTTTCAATAAACGCGAAGTTACTTTGGAGTTGGCCCAACAAGTGGTGGAAAAGTTTGTAAAAAATACCAAGCGAGAAGTATCCATCGATTACATTCAAAAAGTGGTTTCCGACTACTTCGAGATGGATGTGGCCACGCTTCAATCCAAAACAAGAAAACGCCATATTGTACAAGCAAGACAATTGGCCATGTTCTTTGCAAAAAAATTCACCAAGGCGTCCCTTGCAAGTATTGGGTCTCAAATTGGCAAGCGTGATCATGCTACCGTGCTTCATGCCTGTAAAACTGTGGATAACCTTGCTGAAACAGACAAGCAATTTAGAAAGTACATTGAGGATTTGAGCAAGAAGTTCTCCTAACACTTCACAAAAGCATTTATGAAAACCAAAGTTTTGATGGTCTGCCTGGGCAACATTTGCAGATCACCATTGGCCGAAGGCATTTTGCAATCCAAGGTTGATGCTTATGCTGTTTTTGTGGATTCCGCTGGTACAGCTGGATACCATATTGGCAATCCGCCCGACAAACGCTCTATTTCGGTAGCCCGTAAATATGGCCTAAGCATTGAAAATCAAAAGTGCAGAAAGTTTTCAAAGGAAGATTTTTCCGAGTTTGATCATATTTATGTAATGGACCGTAGCAATTTTTCTGATGTTGCGAGTCTTGCGGAAACCAAAGAGGAAGCTAGCAAAGTTAAATTGTTGTTGAGTGAGGTTGAATTGGGCATCCGAGAAGTACCTGACCCCTATTACGGTGGTAATGATGGTTTTGAAAATGTGTATCAAATGATTGATAGTGCTTGTGAGGCAATTGCGAAAAAGCTAAATTAAGGCCATGGAAGAGGAAAAACCTGGTTTAGTCGTAGGCAAAATATACCTGATTCCCACAACTTTGGGAGACAATGCTCCTTTGGAGGTGTTACCTATTTCGGTAAAGGGAACCATAGAGCGAATCGACCATTACATTGTAGAAAATGAGAAGACGGCCAGACGCTTTATTAAACGAGTGAGTCCCAGCAAATCCCAACCCGAACTCCATTTACAGTCCTTGAACAAATACACCAACCTAGAAGAAATACCTTCTTTTTTAGAACCTTGTATTCATGGATTTGATATTGGTGTGCTATCTGAGGCAGGCTGCCCAGGAATTGCGGACCCCGGAGCAGATGTTGTTCGTGTGGCCCATGAAAAAAGAATTCAAGTGGTTCCATTAGTAGGTCCCTCCTCTATTTTGATGGCCATGATGAGCAGTGGCATGAATGGTCAGAATTTTGCTTTCAATGGCTACTTGCCCATAGACAATTCCGAACGAAAAAAAATGATAAAAGCTCTGGAGCGATTATCCCGCGACAAAGGGCAATCCCAGATTTTTATGGAAACACCATATCGGAATAACAAGTTGGTAAAAGAGCTTTTGAAAACACTACAAAAGTCGACCCGCTTATGTATCGCTTGCGATATTACCTTACCCACCGAGTTTATCTCAACTAAAAGTGTTCACGAGTGGGGCGAAATTGAAATAGATTTGGACAAAAGACCCACAATATATATTATTCACGCATAAAAAAAGCTCCGAAAATCGGAGCTTTTTTTTACAATCTTCTACCAATTATACTTTGGCATTTTTCTTCTGTTCGATGTTGGAAATATCGTATCCCGAAAATTTACTCATATAATATGAGATACTACTTCCATAAGCGTCCGTTACATCGTTTTGTCCATACGATCGTAGATACTTCTTTACGTTTCCAGCCCCAGCTAAATGAGCCGCAGCAAGAATACCGGATTCCGTTACCTTAATACCACCAATAGTTTTTCCGTTGAAGCGTTTTATATCTCTCCTTAAAATCCATTTATTACGGGCAATATTGGCTTCAAAAGCCTTTTCCTGAAGTTCTGGATTTTCCAAAAAATCATCCATGTCGTAAACTCCCATAAGGTGCAAGGTACTACTACCAAACTGGTATTTACCCAAATAACCCAATGTGTTTACTCTATGATATTTACCCTGGGACTCTTTAAAAGCGAGTGCTTCCTTAAAGCCATTAAAGGCTTTACCCAGAAAAGGAGGTGTTACCTCGTCCTCGTCAAGAAGTGCGATGGAATCTTGCGGTACAAAGAATTCCAAATTGGTTGTTACCTTCAATGATTCAGGAATTTCAACATCCCCATTTTTCATTACGGTATAAGAACCAAAACTTGTCAAAACTACAATCATGGCAAGATGCAGTATAAAACCTATCCATCTTTTCATAATGTTCATATTTGTGATCTCAATACATATACGTATCAAAAATCAAATTGGCCGGCAAATATAGGTGGAGATAAGTTAATGGGTACCCTAAAGCTCTTAAAGATTTCTTAAATGAGCCTTAAAATCCGTTAAAGTGATGAAAATCAACGACAAAGAACCTTATCGAAGGACTTTTTGTTGGTTTAACCAACGGGTATATTGCACTTTATTTCGGTTATGTTGCGCTAAAGACTTCGCAAAAATGTGATATCCAAAGTTGGAAACATCAGCTACGAAATATAAATAATCGTGTTTTTCTGGGTTCAAAACCGCATCAATGGATGAGATATCCGGCATCGTAATCGGACCTGGAGGAACACCTGTATATTTATAGGTGTTGTATGGGGAATCCATTTCCAAATCCCGGAAGAGGACTCTTTTAATAATTGTATCGTAATTTCCTGTTTCCTTTTTGATGGCATAAATCACGGTAGGGTCGGCTTGTAGCAACATACCCCTCCTAATTCTATTAAGATAGACTCCAGCTACTCTTGGACGCTCATCTACTTTGGCTGTTTCTTTTTGAACAACTGCCGCTAAGGAAATGACTTCGTTTGGACTAAGACCCAGGTTTTCGGCTTTTTGGATGCGTTCATCGTTCCAGAAACGGTCGTATTCCGTCCGCATCCTATCTCTAAAGCTCTCCGCATCGGTATTCCAAAAGAACTCATAGGTGTTGGGAATGTACATGGCCAGTTTAGTGTCATCATCAAACTTGGTTTCTTCCAAAAAGCTAGGATCATTAAAGGTTTGAAGCAAGGATAGACTATCGGCCTCAATCTGCTCGGCAATTCTACCGGCCAGCAAGGCCAAAGATTCTTGATTGTTAAATGAGACCTGAACGGGAATATTGGCACTGCGTAGGGTATTGATAATCTCGTTGTTGTTCATCCCCTTTTTTAAGGCGTATTTTCCGGCTTTAATATTAGCAATGTATCCTTTGCGTTTGGCAACCGCCTCAAAAGTGGATAGATTTTTCAATAGCGGCTCCAAAGAAGTTGTAACATCAGAAAAGGTAGCATCCGATTCTATGTATACGAATGCTTCATCATTATTGAACTGTGTATTGGAGCTGAAAATGGCACTATAAATTTGATAGGCGATAAAACCGCAAATAACCAGCCCAAGAATGGCCGTTGCCCAAAGTACTTTTTTAAGATTCATTTGAGTTGATCTTTTGATACATTATTTCGTTCTTGAACCCTTGACTGGTTCTTATCCATTCTTTTTTGACACCAATTTCCTCAAAACCCATTTTTTGGAACAAATGGATACTCGCTTCATTATCTTCTAAAATATTGGCGTATAACTGATGCAGATCCAAGGTGGAAAAAGCATAATCACACAAAAGGGACAATGCCTCCGCTCCGGCACCCTTATTCCTATCTCCAGGCTCAACAATCACAACTCCGATGCCCGCCCTGCGGTGTTTGGGATCAAAATCGAACAAATCTATCAAACCTATACAATTATGCTGATGATCACTGATACAAAGCCGCAACTGTTTTACATCATATATATCCCTATGGGCATTATCCAAATACAACCGTAATACTTTTTTAGAGTAGGGTTTCAACGTACCACTTATTTCCCAAACCGATGTGTCATTTTCCAATTTGTATAGAAAATCCAAATCGATGGGTTCCAAGGCACGTAGATAAACTTTTTCTCCTTTTAGATTGAGCATTCTATTGTTCCTTTAAATACTTGTATAGCTGGGCCTTTTAAAAAGATATTGCTGTATTTTCCATCTTTTTTCTCAAAAGAAATGGTCAAATCACCCCCAATAGTATGAATATGTACTTCTCTGGCTGATGTTTTACCGGATTCGTGCATGGCCAAAGCCACCGCCGTAACACCTGTACCACAAGAGAAAGTCTCTCCTTCCACTCCCCTTTCGTAGGTTCTTACATCGAAAGCATTGTCCTTTGTCTGTTCTACAAAATTGATATTGCTTCCAGACTCACCATAAATTCCGTAGCGGAGTTTCTTTCCTTCTTTTTGTACATCAAACTTTTCCAGTTCCTTTACCAACTGAACATGATGTGGCGAACCCGTATCCAAAAAGCTATGGTTCTGCTTTTCGTGGATTTTGTCCACATCAATCATCTTTAAATTAACGATATTCTCTTCAACCGTGGCATAATGCAAACCATCAACCGCATTAAATGTGGTCTCTTTTTCCACAATACCCAAATAATGGGCAAAAGCGACTAAACAACGACCTCCATTACCACACATGCTGCTTTCCGCCCCATCTGCATTGTAGTATACCATCTTGAAATCCGACATATTGTCATTCTCAAGCAGTATCAATCCATCCGCACCTATGCCAAATCTTCTATCGCAGAGTTCTGCAACAAGCTTGGTATTATTTTTGGGAAATATATCCTGACGATTGTCAATAATTACAAAATCGTTCCCCGTTCCTTGATATTTAAAAAACTGTAGTTCCATGATTATCTACAAAGGAACAAATATATGGGAATCTTTAAGGTTTTTTTTGGAGTTAAAACAGCGTTAAACCCACCTGATCAAAAATTGAAATATTTTAATTTTGGCATAGCTTATTGTTAAATAATTATTGAATTATGAAGAAAATAGCCAATTTATTTATAGTAGCCTTGTTTGCTGGAGCCATTACTCTAGGTTCCTATAAACTATTTTTTGAAAAAGAAAACAATAAATGGGTCACTTCAGAACAAGAAACACCCTTTATAACCACTAGTAATTTGGACACTTCGGCCAGAGGTGCCGGAATCAATGAAGTTGATTTCACGCTTGCAGCTGAAAAAACGGTGAATTCTGTGGTGCACGTAAAAAATATGACCATCAGCAAAGGAGGTCCATCCAGCATAGCTGAATTCTTTTATGGTTATGAACGCCAACAAACCCCGCAGGTGGGAACTGGATCTGGAGTTATTATTTCCCCTGACGGATATATTGTGACCAACAATCACGTAATAGCCAATTCAAGTCAATTGGAAGTAACCCTAAATAATAACAAAACGTATGAAGCGAAGGTTATTGGCACCGATGCCGATACCGACATTGCGCTATTAAAGATCGATGCTGACGATGCCCTGCCCTACTTGGCTTTCGGTGATTCCGATAATACAAAAATTGGTGAATGGGTACTCGCCGTTGGGAATCCGTTCAACCTAACTTCTACCGTAACCGCAGGTATTGTGAGTGCCAAAGCAAGATCACTTTCTCCAAGAAGAACACAATCCTTTATACAAACAGATGCCGCTGTAAACCCCGGTAACAGTGGTGGTGCTTTGGTGAATACGAATGGTGACCTTATCGGTATCAATACTGCCATTACTTCGCAAACTGGTTCGTATGTAGGTTACGCCTTTGCAGTGCCCAGCAATATTGCCAAAAAAGTAGTGGAAGATATTATGGAGTTTGGCAACGTTCAAAAAGGACTTTTAGGTATTTCTGCGGCCAACACCAAATCCCAAGCCGCTATTGAAATGGGCTTGGACCAGCTCGAAGGGGTATACATTGCTGGTGTAGAAGAAGAGTCCGGTGCTGACGATGCTGGTTTGATGGAAGGCGATGTAATCAAAAAAATAGATAACATCGATATTCAAAAATTCTCCGAACTAACAGGTTATCTTTCCGCAAAAAGACCAGGTGATGTTGTGGAGTTAACCTTGGATCGAGATGGAAAAAGCTTGGTGAAAAATGTAACCTTGAAAAAACAAAACAGTGTTATTCTTCCTGCAACATCTTTTAGAGTAAAAAACTTAACGAAAGAAGATATTAAGAAGTTTGGAGTTTCCAAAGGGGTTAAAATCACTGATGTTCCCCAAGGATATGGAAGGTATGACTTAAAAAATAAAGTTATTATTGAAGTTGATGGGAATGAAATAGGTAATATCAATGATGCCAAAAAATATTTTGGTGAAATCTCTAGATATGGTAGAACCAGCTTCACCATGATTAATGAAAATGGTGAAAAAGAACATATGATACTTCAGTAAGGTGCTGAAAAAACACTTAAAAAGCGTCTGTTAAAAGACGCTTTTTTTATTGCCAATAAGTTTTACGAAAACGTTTGAAATATATAATTTAGCCGCAAAATAAACGATACAATCGCAACCAAAACCCATGAGTGACATTTCATCTTACGAAAAAGAGCTTGCCTTTCAGGCAGACAGGCGAAAAGCAACCACAGAATTCATAAAAATCATCAGTGACCTTTGGTACGACAAAGCCATTGAAGTGGTACTGTTCAAGAACCAAATAATCGATAAAAATGTAAGCGATATCATTAACCTGCACGAGTACGCTGGCGAATTTGTGCAAAAACCCATGTCCATTTTTGATTCTGTTGAGATTTTAAGGGCCATTAACGATATCAACCTCCCTCCCGCCAAGCTCGACATAGGCAAATTGACCTACGAATATAATTCCAGTCAGAACTCCCACCTTAATGTAAAAGCTTTTGTTATCGACAAGCTAAAGGATGCCCAATCATCCAAACCCATAAAACCAAAAGATGTAGTGCTTTACGGTTTTGGCCGTATTGGTCGTTTGGTAGCCCGTGAACTTATGGCAAAAACAGGTCGTGGCAGTCAGCTACGATTGCGGGCAATTGTAATCCGTGGTGAATTGAACCGGGAAGTCCTCGAAAAAAGAGCTGCACTCCTGAAAACCGATTCCGTACACGGGCCTTTTACAGGAACTGTAGATGTTGATGAATCAAAAAATGCCCTTGTAATCAATGGAACCACTGTAAAGTTTATCAGTGCAAACCAACCGGAAGATATCGATTATACCAAACACGGTATTCAGAACGCCTTGATCATTGATAACACTGGAGCTTTTAGAGACAATACAGCATTATCCAGACATTTAAAATCCAAAGGAGCAAACAAGGTATTGCTGACCGCACCCGGTAAAGAAGTGCCAAACATTGTACACGGGGTAAATCACACTGACTTTGACCCGGATAAAACCAACATTTATTCTGCTGCTTCGTGCACTACCAATGCCATTACTCCTATTTTAAAGGTAATCGAAGATTCCTTGGGAATCAAAAAAGGACATTTGGAAACCATACATGCTTATACCAATGACCAAAATTTGGTGGACAACATGCACAAAAAGTATCGCCGCGGCCGTGCTGCGGCACTCAATATGGTAATTACCGAAACAGGGGCCGGTTCTGCCGTTGCCAAAGCGCTTCCATCACTAAAAGGTAAATTGACCTCAAATGCGATTCGGGTGCCCGTGCCCAATGGGTCTTTGGCCATCCTTAATTTAGAAGTGAAGAACAAGACATCAAAAGAAAGCATTGACACCATAATTAAAAAATATGCATTGGAAGGTGATTTGGTGGAACAAATCAAATATGCTTTGAGCAATGAACTGGTTTCTTCGGATATCGTAGGTACCACAGCGCCATCAATTTATGATAGTAAAGCAACCATAGTTGCTCCCGGCGGTAAAAATGTGGTGCTCTATATTTGGTATGATAATGAGTATGGGTATTCCCATCAAGTTATCCGTTTGGCGAAATATATCGCAAAAGTTAGGCGTTATACGTATTATTAGTGGATGGCAATTTGTTCAAAGACCCCATTTCTTTTTTTGAAATTGGGTATATTGATGTAATTTCGTCCCGCCCTTAATCTAAATTTAATACGAGAACATTATTGAACATGAAGCATTTACGCATTTTATTCGCCTTAGCCTTACTTATCCCAACCTTCTTAATCCATGCTCAAGAAGATGAGTCCGCCAATGAGGAGGACAATACCCTAAGGGGGCAATTTGAAGAATTGGAGAGAAAGTCGGGGAACTATCGTGCCAATGGTATCCGTTATGAGGTAATCAAGTTATCGGATTTGTATGAAACCAAAAACAACATCTTTGATTCCCTTGATACGGCCAATAAAAATATCAAAGACCTTACTTCGACCATTTCTGCCAATAATGCCGAAATAGAAGATCTTAATAACAAGTTACAGGAAACCACCAATAACCTGAACGCTGTTACAGAAGAAAAGGACAGTATTTCGTTTTTTGGAGCATTGATCAGTAAAGGGACGTACAATTTTATCTTGTGGTCCATCATATTTGGGTTATTGTTGTTATTACTATTCTTTATCTACCGATTTAGAAACAGTAATTTCTTGACGCAACAAGCCAAATCAGCCCTAGCTGATTTAGAAGAAGAATATCAGAATCACAGACGCCGCGCTTTGGAGCGCGAGCAGAAGATTAGTCGCCAACTTCAGGACGAGTTGAACAAACAGAAAAAATAAGAATCAAGGCTTCCTTTTAGGAAGCCTTTTTTTATGTCTTAGTTATTGATAGCTTTCATTACTTTTGCTGCGAATTAATTTCAAGCAACAATGTCCATGCGGATTGACATTATTACGGTACTTCCCGAACTTTTAAAAAGTCCTTTTGAAGCCTCGATTTTAAAAAGAGCTATAGAGAAAGGGTTGGTCGAGGTACATCTTCACAATTTGAGGGATTATTCCATAGGAAACTACAAACAGGTGGATGATTATCAATTTGGAGGTGGTGCCGGCATGGTTATGATGGTAGAGCCCATTGATAAATGCATCTCCCAACTCAAATCGGAACGGGAGTACGACGAAGTAATCTACATGACCCCAGATGGCAACACACTGAATCAGGGAATGGCCAATGAGATTTCCATGAAAAAGAATATCATTGTGTTATGTGGCCATTATAAGGGTGTGGACCAACGAGTAAGGGATATGTTCATTACTCGTGAGATTTCCATCGGTGATTATGTATTGTCAGGCGGTGAATTGGCAGCAGCCATATTGTGCGATGCCGTGATTCGATTGTTGCCAGGTGTATTAAATGATGAGACTTCTGCCCTAACCGATACGTTCCAGGATAATTTATTGGCCCCGCCAGTGTATACCCGTCCTTCGGAATATAAGGGAATGGAAGTGCCAAAAATCTTGCTTAGCGGTAATTTTCCGGAAATTGAAAAATGGCGGGAACAAAAAGCTTTGGAGCGCACACAAGAAAGAAGGCCAGACCTTTTGGACAAATAAGGCAAGACAAAACTCAAAAACGTAAAAACCCACTTGCTATTTCTAAATATTGCATTACTTTTGCAATCTCAAAATCAACCTCTGACGAAATCCGTGAAAGTTGGTCTTGAAAAAACATTAAAAAAAACACAAATGGAATCCTTAATAAAATTTGTTGAAGACGAATTTGTTCCAAAAAAAGAATTTCCAAAATTTTCAGCTGGTGATACCATCACTGTTTATTACGAAATTAAGGAAGGCGAAAAAACCCGTACCCAGTTCTTTAAAGGTGTAGTGATACAGCGTAGAGGAAGCGGTGCAACTGAAACTTTTACTATTCGCAAAATGTCAGGTACTGTAGGTGTGGAAAGAATTTTCCCAGTAAACATGCCAGCGTTGCAAAGAGTTGAAGTAAACAAAAAAGGTAAAGTACGTAGATCTAGAATCTTTTACTTTAGAGGTCTTACCGGTAAAAAGGCCCGAATTAAAGAAGTTAAGGGATAATCATTATCCCATACAACAGGAAAAAGCACCCAATATGGGTGCTTTTTTTATGAACAATTGTTAATAACCTCGGTTCATATCATGTTGATTTTTAACGCCTTGAAAAGTTGTAAAATTAAGTTTTTCAGTATACTTTAGTCGAAGATATGATTGTGATACCATCACGGTTATATCGATTTAAAGTTGACGTTCTTTAAAACTGTGGATTCCCTTTCAATTGGTAACACTACTGATCACAAAAGGAATTTCAATTTGGGTGGAGCTTAGGCAAGACCTAAAGAGAAATAATAAATTTTATGTGCGAATGAAAGAGCAATTTTTCATTTTGATAAAGTTTAGGAATACAACAGTACACTTTGCAGAATGTAGTTTAGTTGAAAAATTAAGAACATAGCAGAGTAAACGTCGAAGGGACATAAGGCGCAATCGAATAGATTGCAGTTTTGGTAAAACAGAGCAAGTCTTGAGTCCTATCTGAAAGCCATATCCTTCGTTAAATCGAGGATATGGCTTTTGTTTTTTAACAAATTCTCATTAAAAACCCACACTTTTAGCAACTTCCATTCGTCCTTCACCGTCCATAAATCGTATATTTGCAACCGCTCAAACAAATACATATAAATGGCTAAACTTTATTATACCAAAACAGATGAGGCTCCTGCCTTAGCAACCTTATCCTTCTTACCCATTGTTAAATCATTTACCGAAACCGCCAATATTACCGTAGAGACCAAAGACATTTCTTTGGCCGGTAGAATTGCAGCCGTGTTTCCAGAATTATTGACCGAAGAGCAGCAAGTTCCTGATGACCTGTCCATTTTAGGCGAATTGGCAAAAACTCCCGAGGCGAACATTATAAAACTTCCAAATATCAGTGCTTCCATTCCACAGTTAAAAGAAGCCATTGAGGAATTACAAAAAAAAGGATATAACCTTCCCGATTACCCGGATGAGCCAAAAACAGATGAAGAAAAAGTCATTAAGGCCAAATACGACAAAATAAAAGGAAGTGCCGTAAACCCAGTACTCCGAGAAGGAAATTCTGACAGACGTGCTCCAAAAGCTGTTAAAAATTACGCCAAAGCACATCCACATACCATGGGCGAATGGTCTTCGGACTCCAAAACCCATGTGGCCACCATGTCGCACGGAGACTTCAAGGCCAACGAACAATCTATTACCATGCCCAATGCGGAGGAGATTCGAATTGAGTTGGTAGGCGCAGATGGAAGTACAACCGTGCTAAAAGACAAACTCTCTCTTTTAAAAGGAGAGGTAATCGATGCTACGGTGATGAGCAAAAAAGCTTTGGTTGATTTCTTGACCAAGGAAATCGCCGATGCCAGAGAGAACAACATATTGCTTTCATTGCACTTTAAGGCTACCATGATGAAGGTTTCCGACCCTATCATTTTTGGGCATGCATTGGAAGTTTATTTCTCAGAATTGTTTAAAAACTACGGAGATACTTTTGAAAAGTTGGGAATCAACCCAAACAATGGTCTCGAAACATTATTGGACAAAATCGGGGAACTACCCGAAGATCAACATAAAGAAATTGTAGGAGCCATAAAGGCAAGTATCGAAAATGGACCCGATTTGGCCATGGTAAACTCCGACAAGGGAATTACCAACCTTCATGTGCCCAGTGACGTAATTATCGATGCTTCCATGCCTGCCATGATCAGAAATTCTGGTAAAATGTGGGACAAGAATGGAGAGCTTCAAGATACCAAGGCCATTATTCCTGACAGTAGTTATGCCGGAGTATATCAGGCGACCATTGATTTTTGTAAAGAAAACGGGGCTTTTGATCCAAAAACCATGGGAACAGTTCCCAATGTAGGTTTGATGGCACAAAAGGCCGAAGAATATGGTTCTCATGACAAAACATTCGAAATTGAGAAAGCAGGAACAGTAAAAGTAGTCAATGCTTCAGGTGAAACTTTAATCGAGCACGCTGTAGAAGAAGGCGATATCTGGAGAATGTGCCAAGTAAAGGATGCTCCCGTTCAGGATTGGGTAAAATTGGCCGTATCCCGTGCCAGGGCTACAGGTATCCCTGCTGTTTTCTGGTTGGATGAAGAAAGAGCGCATGATGTTGAATTAATCAAAAAAGTAAATCTTTACCTAAAAGATCACAATACCGACGGATTGGATATTAGAATCCTTTCCCCAACGGAAGCTACAAAGTTCACTTTAAAACGAATGAAGGAAGGAAAAGATACGATTTCTGTATCAGGTAACGTGCTGAGAGACTACTTGACCGACCTCTTCCCTATTTTAGAGGTTGGAACCAGTGCAAAAATGCTTTCCATTGTTCCATTGATGAACGGTGGCGGATTATTCGAGACTGGTGCTGGAGGTTCTGCCCCAAAACATGTTGAGCAATTTTTGGAAGAAGGTCATTTAAGATGGGATTCCCTAGGTGAATTTTTAGCGCTTGCGGTTTCCTTGGAATTCTTTGGAGAAAAGAACAACAACAAAAAAGCATTGGTACTAGCCGATGCTTTGGACAAAGCCACCGAGGAGTTTTTGAACAACGATAGATCCCCATCCAGAAAAGTTAACGAACTGGATACAAGAGGCAGCCACTTCTACCTATCGCTTTACTGGGCCGAACAATTGGCAAAGCAAGACAAGGACGAAGAGTTGAAATCAATTTTTGGTAAAGTGCACAAAGAACTTTCTTCAAATGAGGAGAAAATTGCACAAGAATTAATTGATGCCCAAGGTTCACCTGTTGATATTGGGGGGTACTATCTTCCAAATCCAGAGATGGCATCCAAAGCTATGCGACCAAGTGAAACTTTGAATAAGATTTTGAATTCTATAGGATAAATCAAAACAGATTACTACTAGTTT
>QGCX01000075.1_pt1 | contig 23538 bp, 16 predicted proteins | sample 4708031 | NCBI WGS metagenome assembly QGCX01 (sample SAMN08941163, study PRJNA450518) | Sediment metagenome, whole genome shotgun sequencing project. | reverse complement strand
CCACTGTATAAACCTAAAGCGTCTGGAGATAAGCAAATACCTTAACCGGATAGAGGTTGGAAATGCGCTGATAGAGCGAGTGATGGAATATTCTCTTCGAGGGGATTTTAAAATCATCCCAGCTAACCCGCAGATAATAAAGTTTCTTAAAAAACGACCTGAGTACCAAAAATTGATTGCCTCAGAAATTGAATCGATTAAAGGTCATAAAGTCTAATACACATATCAAAAAATCATAATTAAACCAATAACTGATACTATGAAAACTACAATTAAAAATAAAGTGCAACTCCATCCCGAATTATGGTCCGATCGCTACAAGAGCTATCTTTTTGCAATGGCCATAAAAAAACTTCCGGAAGATGTGGTAGAAGATATTTTACAAGAGACCTATTTGGCCGCTTTGCGTTCGGCACCCCGATTCCGTGGTGATTCCACCGAACGCTCTTGGCTTACTTCGATCTTGAACCATAAAATCATGGATTATTATCGCAAGGCCTATTCTCGACAAGGCAAGGTGATGCACAATGCACTCCGCGTCTCCGATTATCCAACTTGGCATGATTGGGAAAACCTAAACAACAAGCCTGATAATGCCGAAATAACAGAATTCCAGAATGCTGATGACCTATACAAGGTATTGAACTCCGGCCTTGAACTATTGGGTCATAGAGAAAAGCAGGTGTTGCGTCTAAAGATTAAGGGATATAGTACCGAAGCTATCTGTGACACGCTGGAAATTAACGAAGTGAATACCTGGGTGGCATTGAGCCGGGCACGCAAAAAGATAAAACACTATTTGAATGATCATTGGTTGAATTAAACAACGATGTATAATGCAAAACTTTTGGTTCAATCTACAATTGGTTCTCTGCCGCTTTGGTATAGCGTGCTTAACCTTATACTATAAATACAGATATCCTAAACAAAAGGAACATAAATCTTAATATGATGACTGAAAAAAAAACACCGTTGCCTCCTTTTACCGAGGAGACCGCAAAAGAGAAAATACAACTTGCCGAGGATGCTTGGAACAGCCAAGATCCACAAAAAATTTCCATGGCATATTCATTGAATAGCGAATGGCGCAATCGTTCCACTTTTATCAATGGACGTGAAGAAATCCAAAAGTTCCTCAAAAACAAATGGGAAAACGAACTGGATTATAAACTTAAGAAAGAATATTGGGCCCACTCTGATAACAGAATTGCCGTTAGGTTTGAGTATGAGTATCGCAATAGATCGGGGCAGTGGTATAGAGCCTATGGAAACGAGAATTGGGAGTTTAACGAACACGGGCTTATGCAAAAAAGATATGCGAGTATCAATGATTATAAAATTAACGAACACGAACGCTATTTATAGTCATAGCAATATGTAAAACAGAATTCCCTTATCTGCAATTTGTTTTTTTAATTAAAAGCAATTTTCAGATAGTACCACAAACTTACCACAGTTTGCCTCTTGCGGGAATCTTAATTTGATCAAAAATTAAAATATATTAAAACTATTTATTATGAAAACAACGATTTCAATCAAAGTTCGAAAATGTCTATTAGGTTCCATATGTGTCCTATTATTTGGAATGGGCACAATGTTGGCGCAATCACATAGTTACAGTACGGACGATAGTATGATTGCCCTGGAGGGGTATAGTGCCGTGTCCTATGTTGATAAAGGAAAAGCTGAACCGGGCAAAAAGGCTTATAAAGCAAGTTATGATGGGTTGAGCTATTATTTTGTAAATCAAAAACAGTTGAAACTGTTCCAAAACAATCCCAAGAAGTACCAACCGCAATATGGTGGGTGGTGTGCCTTCGCTGTTTCCCTAGGAGGTAAATATCGTCCGAATCCCGAAAGTTTTCGGATTGTTGATGGAAAACTTTATCTGTTTACGGTAAACCCCGAGGGTGATTTTGTTAAAGTATGGGAAAAAGAGGGCAAGAGTAAGCATATTGCCCAGGCCAACAAGAACTGGCAAACTATGAAAAAGTTCATGACCTTCACCCCCTAATGATTCTCATTTTAGTTTGATTTACTAAGAAAACCGCTATACCGACATTCCATACTCCTCTACCACAGGTCGGCTATAGCGGTTTTTATGTATGATTCCTAGTTTTCATTATAAGCCAAAAAGACCAATAGCCTTGTTTTGACCTTGCAAGAACTTCAGATTGGGGAATACCAACACCTACCTACATAAGATAAACCCTTTAAAGTATTTACTAGTCGACCCAGACCGTATAAATCAAGAAACCTTGTATTTACTTCCATTTAATACTGCATCCAACACTTGGATATTGAACCTTGGCAACCTCTTTGTTGTCCAACAGTGCATCCAATGCATTGGTTAGTTCTCTTCCGGAAGCAACTCCCATATTTGGCCTCGATTCATCAAAACGACCTCTATAGGCCAGTTTCAAATCATTATCAAATACAAAGAAATCAGGGGTGCATTCTGCTTTATAGGCCTTCGCTACTGTTTGGGTATCATCGTATAGATAAGGGAACGAATAGCTCAAGCTCTTGGCGACACGAGTCATTAGTTCTGGCCCATCTTCTGGAAAGTACTCCACATCGTTGCTACTAATGGCAATAAACTGGATTCCCTGGACCTGATACTCATTGGCTACTTCCACTAATTTATGGTTGATATGATGAACAAAAGGACAGTGGTTGCATATAAAAACAACCACAGTAGCTACGTTTGACTTCAGTTGTGATAGCGATAATGGTTTTTGTGATATGGTATCAAAGAGTGTGAAATCGGGAGCTTTGGTCCCTAATTCCATCATGTTGGATTGTGCTAATGCCATGATATTTGCGATTTTTGGAAATGGATAACCTGCGGAGCACAGTTGGGTGTCCACAGGTTTGTCCTTAGATGCTAGTAATAATTTATGGTTTGTTGGAATCTATACTTATATCCCACAACGCTTTTGGGGATTACAGAAATTCTCTCTTTCCTGTTAAAATTCCCAGTCAGTATATCCCTTGGGTCCAGGCGAATAAAGTAAATCTGGATCCAACTGAGTAAGTTCTTCCTTATTCTTTAATTTTTCGATCAAGTTTGGATTGGCAATGAACGGTCTTCCAATATAAACCAGATCATACCCATCATTCAAAAGCTCTTCAGCTTTTTCTGCAGTGTTTACATCACCTCCCCCCAACATCAAACCATTAAAATTTTCACCTATGGTCTTCCAAATTTGAGTGGCAAATTCCGGAGCTGCCATTGCAGTGCGCTGATCGGCAATATGGATATAGGCGATGTTAAGTTTGGACAACTCTTGGGCCAAATAAGTATATAGCTCAACAATATCCTCGTAATCACCAGTCATACCATTGACTACGCCGTAAGGGGAGAAACGTATGCCCACTTTGTTCGAACCTATGGCCTGGACCACTTTTTGTGTGGTTTCCAGAACAAATCGGGCCCTGTTTTTATAGTCACCACCATATTGATCACTTCTTAGATTTGTTTTTGGATCCAAAAATTGTTCCAATAGATAGCCATTGGCGCCGTGCACCTCAATCCCGTCAATCCCAGCTTCTATTAGTTTAATGGAAGCCGTAACATACTCCTCTTGTACTTGTTTAATGTCATCGGTGGTCATTTCCCTAGGGATATCATGAGGCTGCATTCCCTCTTCATCTGTATACATCTCCATTTCCCTCAAGGGCACAACCGATGGAGCTATGGTTTCAGCACCCTTGGGAAGATTCAATAATGCGGAAACTCGGCCCGTATGGAAAAGCTGGACGAAAAATTTACCCCCCTTTGCATGTATACCTTCCACAATATTTTTCCATCCTTCTAGCTGTTCATCCGTGTAGGCACCTGGAATTCGAGGATATCCTGTACCATTTGGCGATATAGCGGTTGCCTCGGACAAAATAAGCCCTGCTCCCGAACGCTGTGCATAGTATTCCTTCATCAGATTGTTAGGGACGTTGTCAATGGCCCTGCTCCTTGTCATGGGGGCCATTACGATTCTGTTCTTTAATTCAAGTCCCGCTAATGTTGTTGCTTCAAAAACTTTCATTTTACCTTGTATAAATTATTAGTAAGTACACTTCATGGTTAATGCGATGACCTCTTTACATTATAAATTTTGGATAAGGCGGACCATTTGATGGGTAAATCCCCATTCATTATCGTACCAGGCCATTACTTTTAATAGGTCGCCATCGACAACCCTGGTCATATTCAGATCTGCTATGGACGCATAGGGACTTCCGACAATATCTGAAGAAACCAACTGCTCTCGCGTCGTGGATAGCACTTCGCGATATCGCTCTGTGGAAGCTTCAGTTTCTAAAATTTCATTGATTTCCTCTGGAGTTACTTTGCGCTTTGTAACAAAGGTCATATCCGATATGGAACCTACTTTTGCAGGAACACGTATGGCCACACCATCGAATTTATCCACAAATTCCGGTAATGCCTTGGTAGTGGCAATTGCCGCCCCAGTACTGGTGGGAACTAAGTTGTCTGCTGCAGCTCTACCCATTCGGTAGTTTTTTGGAGAAGCTCCATCCATTAAACTTTGGGATGCCGTATAGGCATGAACGGTGGTCATGATTGCTTTATGGATTCCAACCCTACGACTGAGGATTTCAACAATGGGGCTAATGTTGTTCGTAGTGCAACTGGCACATGAAAAAATCGAGGTTTCACCTAACGAAGAACTCACACCATGAACCACGGTTGGGACGTCCTGACTTTTGGTCGGGGCGGAAATTACGACCGTCTTTGCCCCAGCATTCAAATGCTTGGCGGCATCTTCACTTTGGGTAAATATACCTGTACTTTCAATGACGACGTCAACATTAAGATCTTTCCATGGAAGGTCCTCAGGGTTCCTTTGTTGAAAATAGGGAATCTCCATACCGTCCACCAATAAAGTGTCCCCTGAGACCGAGACATTACGATGGTATGGTCCATAAGTGCTATCGTACTTAAGGAGGTAGGCCAAGTTTTCAATGGGTAAAATATCATTAATGGCCACAAGGGACAATTCCTCGGATTCTAGGATTACTTTAAGGGATGCCCGACCAATTCGTCCCATCCCGTTTATTGCTATTCTTTTCATTTTAATTTATTTAATTCGTTTTCCAATTCTGTTATACGTTCTTTCAAGGGGGTCATCATTTGGTCTATCTCCTCCGAGGTGTATCGCTGGACGATATGCTGTGGGCAGTTTACATCAACGGCCTTGATTTTGAATATGATGGCACGCTCTACATTGGCGGAGTAGCCGTCCACTGCCAAGGATTCCATCAGTGCTTTATCCTTGAATTCTACATGGGCCTCGCCCCATATCTTTACCCGGGTCCTTGAGGGGTAGTCCATCAAGAACATAAATGACCGTGGGTTTTCGGAAAGGTTACCGACACTTATATATTGTTGGTTTCCGGAAAAATCCGCAAAAGCCAATGTTTTTGGGTCCATGACCTTCAAAAAGCCCGGTGCCCCACCCCGATGTTGGATGTAGGGCTGTCCCTCTTGATTTGAGGTACCCATATAAAAGGAATCCCGCTTTTCTACAAAATCGATTATGGGAGGCGAAAGCTCGTTTGCCCACCCTCTTTTACTTTCCATTCGAGCATATGCCTTTCTTGAACCATAATGTTCTTGCAAGGCTTTAATAGTGGAAGTGAAGGCAATGTCAGAGGTGAAAATGTCTTTCTGCTTTTTCATTCTTGGTATTTTATTGGGTATAATTTTTTACCCTATACCCTTAGTATTGATTTTGAGGAATTCCTGACATGGAAAACACGTTTTGTTATTTACGCCAAGATTTTAGCAGCAATAATTCGAAAGAATTAACAATAGAACAACTACTATGAGGAAGCCCCTCGTGTAAAACATAAATTACACATCTAAGCCTCCTTGTTATGAGACACTTATCGAAAGACCTAATTGTGCGCTCAAAAGTGGGAATAAAAAGCATGATTTATTATGACAACTGAATGAAAGAAACCACCTAAATATATTATATATCAGTATTTTATAATGTTTTTCGAACTGATTTTCTAATTTCTATAACTCTTACAAATCAGTACATTTAAGAATAAAAATTAATGATGTTTTTATATTGAATCTTTCACTCAAAGCATCAAAGACTTGATCAATTTTATTGGTTGGCCGATACCTGAACAGTCGTTTTCGCGGAGTATAAATAACCATTTTCAGATATACCCTCGATGAACAATGAAATTTCCTTGAGTCCAGTATCCAATATTTTCAATTTACCTACACCATTTTTATTTATTGATAGATTAGGCGACCAATGTATGGTCCCAAAATGACGAAAAGAATCATTCATCATACTTTTATATTTGGGTGTATAATACTGCTTTTTTGGAGTAAATCCTCTTTTCAAGATATGAGTAAAGAACTTATCGTCAGGTTTACTCATGTTTGGACTTGCAGCTCCAACATCCCCTTCTTTTCTGGTATAAACCCTGATGACACCGCCGGCTCCCCCAGCTTCCATGAACCCAGAGCGATCTATATAATAACTTTCCACGCGGGTTGTAGGGAAATCTATCAAAACATTGAAATCTGCATAACGGACATCATCAATATATAGAATCGGAGAGGGTTGTACGGCAGAAAATGACACAACCCTTTTCGTTGTGATCCGTATCCTATCATAACCCGTATTTGGCATCTCCCAAACATTGTAACCGTTGGAGCGGATAATATCTAGCAGTCTTGGATAGAGTCCCTCTGTCTCCTCAGTCACAACCCTTAGATTACCTTCAGATACAAATGGGGTAGTAATTCTTTTACCGCTTCGATTTTCACTTACCACCACTTCATCCAGGTTTACAATATTTTCGGGAAACACAAAATCCCGTAGATCATTTTCTTGGATTGGTCCTAAATTGGCTAATTCTTCAACAATATTAAATGGTTCAAGATTATATACCTTGTCCTCGGTTTCTCCCGTATTTACCCTTATAAAAAGATTTGGTCTAGACAAAATACCACGCTTGTTCAATAAAGTAAGTTTAAGTTCTTCTCCCTTATTAATTAAGTAATTTTTGAGTTTAAAACTCGTAGATTCTTCATTTAGATAGATGAGGGTAGGGTCAGTATTTTTGCCAGCATAGAAAAGTAAATCAGTGTTTTTTGGGATTTCCGAATTTATCTGTCCGAATAAATCAACTCCTGTCCTAAAATCATATTTTTTTTGGGGCGGTTTCTTGAATATATTTTCCCAACTGTACTTTGACCAGCCTTGTGTTAAAAGTAACAAATCCAAATCCGTTTTTCGTGTCTTAATAGCATCGTCGAAGTAGTAACGCGAATTCTCCACAAAACCTCGAACATAAGGCCTAAGTAGAAAAGAGCTTTGAATATTGGCGTTTTGCTTATATGCTTTGGTTTCTTTTGGTAAAACAGATACACTTATAGAGGATGATTTTTCTTTCTCAAACCCAGAAATTGAAATTACCAAGGAATCCTTTTCTACTTTTTCGACAAAAGCGGTCAATTCCACTTTCTTAGTTCCATTTTCATTAAAATGAAGTCGTTCGGCAATGGGTTCTCCCTGATCATCTATTAAAGTCACTATGTTCATTCCATCATGAAATTCACTTTTGTCGAGTATGTGCGACACATATAGTTCCTCCTTTTCGAAAACCACATTCAAACTCTTCAATAGACCATCTCTATGGATTAGAATACTATAGGGTTTACTTCCAATCTGTTTTTTTGTTTCGGCATTGGTGCCTATTAAAATCATTGCCCTGCCACTCTTTAAACTTCTTACGGAAAGTGTGAAACCTAACTTATCGGCCAACGGTAAAGAAAACCTCTTGACTTCTCCATTTTTCAAATTAATAAAGGCCGAATATTTTTCTCCAGCAGATGGAACCATGGTAACCTTAGATAAGCCAAATCGATTAGTTCTAAAGCTGGTTATTTCTTCGCCCTTTTGATTCCTAATTACCCCCTTGAGGCCAGCGACAGATTTTCCTTGTTCATCCAATGCCTTTATTCCTAATATACTCTGAACATCGCTTACCCAATGGCCTCCCTCGGGAAAAAATTGAACATCAAATCCTATTCTTTCATTTTTTTTAGAAGACAAAATCTCTTCCCCCACTACAGCGAATTGCTGTACAAAAGAATCATCCTCCTCAAAATTCCGCATCCAACTGGTAGTGGCCTTCATGTAGTATTGGCCATGCTTAAAAGTAGAATCTATTTCTATTTGCCCTTCTGCATAACCTTCTTTACAAATGAAGAGATGTTTTGCAAGCTGATCTCCATTGTTGTCGTATACCCCAACATACAAGTTCACAGGTTCTTTCAGAGGAACTCCCTTAAGTCTATTGTATAGATATCCTTTAAACCAAATATGCTCCCCATCTACGTATGCACTTTTATTTGTATGTAAGAAAATAGACGCTCTTGGCTGTCCAAAGTATTCCTTAAAAGCTGGCTTTATTTTTTTAGTCACTGCTAAATTTTGCCCTAAAAGAAGTATGGGTAAAAAAAATAAAAGAAGTAAATATTTTATGGGGTTTTTGTTCTGCATTTAAGTACCTAATTGTTGTGTTAAAGTTGTTTTTAAAGATAGCAATTTGAATAAAAAATACCTGCCACCAATAACATTTTAAAGTCATCTAGGGGTTATTTTCGAATTCTACGAGGAGAATCCTTGTCCCTGAATGATCTGCAGCGAGACTTATCTTAACAACCAACTATTATTAATCGTGGCATGTGAAAATCAATAGAAAACAACACTTCAGTTATTGAAGATATGCCTAAAAACACAAAACACTGAAAATCATAAGATTAACAGTGTTTTGATTGTACTTGAAAAGGTTAAGTCGGGATGACTGGATTCGAACCAGCGACCACGCGCACCCCATGCGCGTACGCTACCAGACTGCGCCACATCCCGAAAAGGGAATGCAAAAATATAAATTTTGACAACAATTAAACATAGACTGTATAAAACTTTTATTGTTTTTCAACTCTTTATTTATTCACATGCCATAAAGCTTATAATACTGACAAGTAGAATGCCCTCAAAATCACTTAAGTCACTAACGTACAGCACCGTTTCCATTCCTTTAGATGATTCCCGTCATTGTTTTAGCCAATGAAACTTCATAGTTTCCATATGCTATAAAAAGTTCTAAGTAAAGAACTATGTTCACAAAAAAAATAAACATTAATGTAAAAGATACTACTTTGGAAGGCAACCTTACCATACCAGCCATTCCAAAGGGTTTGGTCATTTTTTCCCATGGAAGTGGTAGTAGTCGATTTAGTCCAAGAAATAACTTTGTGGCCAATATTCTACAAACCAAGGGAATAGCCACTTTGCTTTTTGACCTATTGACCGAGCGAGAGGATAGCGTTTATCAAAACAGGTTTGATATCAATAAACTAACCAAACGGCTTATTGAGACCACCCAATGGATCTATCATCAAGATGATACTTTAAAATTACCCATAGGATATTTTGGAGCCAGTACAGGAGCCGCTTCTGCACTTAGGGCCGCAGCTTTTTTTGGAAACTCCATAAGTGCGGTAGTCTCTCGTGGGGGAAGGCCCGACCTTGCCCTTAATGAACTTGATGAGGTAAAAGCACCCACTCTATTACTTGTAGGCGGCCTTGATACCGAGGTAATTTGGCTCAACCAAAAAGCATATGAACAACTTGAATGTCAAAAGAAATTGGAAATTATTCCCGGTGCAAGCCACTTGTTCGAGGAGTCGGGAAAACTTGAATCCGTTGCTTACTTGGCAGCTGAATGGTTTGATAAATGGTTCGAAAAAACACAAGAATATGTTTAAGGATAGAATAGATGCCGGCCTAAAATTGGCGGACAATTTACAGCAGTTCAAAGATGAGAATGTTGTGGTCCTTGCCATTCCAAGAGGTGGACTTCCTTTGGGGGCCATTGTTGCACAATCCCTCCATGCTCCATTGGATGTGGCTCTTTCCAAAAAAATAGGACATCCTTACAATAAGGAATATGCTATTGGAGCAGTAAGTTTGGACGATATAATTCTAAGTGATTTACCACATATAGATAAAACATATATTTCTCGAGAAACCGAAATAATAAGACAAAAACTGAGAAAAAGGTTTGACCAATACTATCGAAACAGTTCTCCCTTGGATTTAATGGGAAAAACAGTAATCATTGTGGATGACGGCGTAGCCACCGGAAACACCATTAAAATAACAGCTCAAATGGTGAATAAAAAACGCCCTAAAAAAGTTATTGTGGCCATTCCTGTTGCTCCAACAAGAGCTATTGAAAATATGGTAGCGTCAAAGTATATCGATGAAGTAATTTGTTTGAAAACCCCTTATAACTTTCATGCAGTGGGTCAGTTTTATAATAAGTTCAATGAAGTTACCGACGAAGTGGCCATCCAATTATTGGAAAAAACACGCAAGGCCTACAAATCGTGAAACTCACTATGTCCTTTTTAACAAAATGGTTTTCTTACCAAGAAAAACCCAAAAAATATGGTCCAAACAAAATTTTGTTTGGACCATATCCTTTGAAAGCAAAAGTCCTAATCACCAACAATACCGAAAGTAACCTTGGCATTGACACGATATTCCGAAATCCTACTTTCCTTAACGCTAACCTGCATATCTTGAATGTATACAGATTTAATGTTCCTTACCGATTTTGATGCCTCATCAATAACATTTTGAATAGCATCTTCAAAACTCTCGGTCGAGTTACCTAAAATTTCAATAACTTTTAATACTGACATAGTAATGAATTTAAAAGTTCATTAAACGAACATCAACTACTATCTTCTAAAGAAAGTGACCTTTTTCATCCACTTTTACCCTTAATACCTTATCTCCATTTTCCAATTTCAATTTGTATTTTTTTGTGACGCCCTTTTTATCATAATAATGTGTCACATAGGTATCCTTAGTGATGGTCCATTCAGGAAATCTGTCCAAAACAGCTGTTTTCACAGAATTTGGCAGGTTAATGTTTTTAAATCTTTCAGCAGTACGGATTATTTTTCCGTCCTTGTCATACGCAGCTAAAATCTTACCCTCTGGGATATAGAAATTAATGTTGTAAACGTCATAGTCATCTTGATAATACTCTGAGTTCTTTACATCAAAAGCTGCTACTTTTCGTCTAAGCATTTCTACTGGTATGGAAGCTTCTTCCTGAGTATCAATGCTATTCAGATACTTGTAGTTTGTGGCATACACAACTACCTCTGATAATTCTTCTGTCTTAATGATTTGGGATTGCATTGGTACTATGAATCCCATCACAAAAAGAACCAATAATAGTTTTTTCATGATCTTAATGTTTTAAGTTAATAACCTTACGAAAGGAATTCTGGAGCTCCAATATTCACAAGCAACCTAATATACCATACTAATATCTGGTTTACAATGATTTAAATCAGTTAAAATACCTTTATCTAGCTTCTAGTTAGGGCTTTTGAATATAGGAGAGAGTAAAGTTGCTTTAATTTGAAGAATGTATTCAGAATTGGATTTAGGTATTGCCTATCGATATAATGTGAAGTGACCCACGAACTGCTGCTTTTCGTTATCGTTGGCATTTACCACATACCAATAATCACCAGTGGGCAAAGGCTTGCCTTCGTAGGTTCCGTCCCATTTTTTCACTTGGTCCAAACGAGCCACTACCCTACCATACCTATCGTAAATAATTACGTCGATAAAAGGAAAATACTCCCTGTTTTCAGGATACCAGTAATCGTTTAAGTTATCTCCATCCGGGGTGAAGAAATTCGGCATTTCTGGCATTCCTTCAAAATTAAAGGGCATTACCAAAGTGGCTTCGCAACCGTTTTGATCACGAACCATAATATTAATATTGGAGTCCACATTGACATTGAACGTGTTTACCTCACCATAGGATTCGCCTTGGAAGAAATATTCATATCCGCCAAATCCACCTGTAGCAACCGCTGTAACCTCATCAGGACCTGATTTTACAGCCTCTAATGTAAGAGGTTCATAAGCTTCGATTTCAAATTCCACGAAGGTTACACATCCGTTGGCATGATAAATATAAACAGTGTGCTCGCCTGCTGGCAAGTCTCCAAATGTCCGCTGATTGGTAGCCATCTGAATATCATCCACATCCAAAGAGAACAACAAATCGGATAGTTGAGAGTCATCTTCGATATTCACCGTGGCAGTGCTATTGGGGAATATGCCTTCGCAACCATATTCCACCACAGGCTCAGCAACAATATCTATTCCTATGCCTATTTCTGCTATCACATTGGTTTGACAACCATTGGCATCCCTTACAAAAACAACATAGGTTTCACCTCCTTGAAGATTGTCGAAGAAAAGACTATCGTTTTGTGCAAAATCGGCATCGTCGGCTGAATTTACACTAGTGTAATATGGAGCTGTTCCACCTGTAACTTCTAGCATCATGCTTCCATCTGCGTCTCCCATACAGGTTTCTGGAGTGGTTTCCACTACTCCGGCCACCAACTCCATGGGTTGGGTAATTTCTACTGTTCTTGTTATGGTACAACCTAAATCATCTTGAATAATGATATCATATGTTCTAGGTGCCAAGTCGTTAAAGGTTTTTCTATTAGGGTTAACAGGATCGTCGCCTTCAAAAAATTCGCTCAAGGTATCAGAAATGGAATATCTGATCTGACCTGTTCCACCGCTCGCTTCAATAATAATTTGTCCGTTCATATCGCCGGCACAAACCACAGGGACGGCTTCCAGGTAATCCAATACCAATGGGTCTTTGGGTTCAATAATGATGGGGTCCGAAATAGCCTCGCATCCACCACTTTGAGCATACACATAATAGGTTCCAGGATTCAACTCTCTAAAAATGCCAGAACTCTGTGCAGGACGAACAATTGTTGCTGCAGATGGCGGCAAAATATTTGAATTAACCAAGGTGTACACATAGTTACCAATTCCTCCAAAAGCTTCAGATCGTATAATCCCTGTTGCCTCTCCGGCACAGTTTATTGTTGCGTTGGTCAAATCCAAGGCAATCACCAAAGGTGCCGCGGGATCGAGGGAAATCTGATTGGATTTTTCAAAAGGACATCCATTGGAATTCTGCACATCGTATTGGAAAGGTCCCGGGTCTATGGTGATATCTTCCGCAATTTCAACGCTGGTCATACCGGCTCCAAAAGGCATAAATGGATCGGTAGTTCCCGACCTACGGTAGAAATAATCCACTCCTGGCTCCGGATTGGTCACTGTAAGTTCCATTCTACCCAAATCCCCGCAACCTGGTGGCTGCAGCTCAACCAATTCGGCCACTACAATTTCTGGATCCTGAACCGCAATAGGAATAGTGGTGAAACTACAGTTCCAACCGTCAAAAATAGTAATGGTATATTCTCCTGCAGATAAATTCGCAAAAGTTGCTGTAGTTTGAAGACCACTATTGGTACCGTCCGTAATTCTATTTAATTGATACAAGTAGTTTCCTGCACCTTGTCCGCCAGCTACATTGTAGGCTTCAATTATTGCGTTGTTATCGTTATTACAGGCCAATGGACTCACTACTTGAATGTCTGCTGTTATTGGTACAGGCAATGGCAGATTTATATCCATAGTGGATTCGCATCCGCGCAAATCCCTAACATTGATGGTATAGGTATCTGTTGATAAATTTTCAAAAACAGGATTGGTATTCGGGTAATCGACCAAAATGGTACCATCTGAAGCTACCAATTGATACTCATAGATCCCCCATCCCCCATCACCAGAAGCTGTAATTTCACCAAAACCAGGTACGTTACAGGTAACGGGTGATGTTTGGATCGCACCTACCGTTAAAGCCCTATCAGGTGAGCGAACCGTTGTAACGTTACTAACGGCATCACAATACGGAGAATCCAATGCTTCAATACGTACCACTAAGTTTCCTGCAGGTACATTTTGAATAATCTCGGGGGTGTTTATCGGTGCGGTGGTATCAAAAGTTCCGGTTACACCTGTTGATGTTTCCACCCCGGCATTATCTCGTGTAAATACTTCATAATTATAAACACCACTATAGTTGTTGATTTCCAAACTGATGGAACCATCACTTCCATTAAAACAAGTTACGGGGTCCACCTCGGCAATAACTGCTTCAATAGTATTGTACTCCGGCATATTGATGGTGGTAGTTAAATAGGTACAACCTCCACTGCCCACATCGGTAACGGCAAAAATATAATCCCCCGGTGTTGCTATATCCCAAGTAACTCGATCACTACCACCTGAGCTTCGGGCTGGTTCGGAGCCCAAAGGCAGAATTTCCACCTCGTAATTTCCGGGTCCTTCATTTATAATAATATCAATTGAACCTGGACTTACTCCCATTCCTGAAGCATCACATGTAATTTGGTTTACATTGTAACTAAAGGTAATGTCCGTTGGCGTATTGATTGTGACGGTGGACGTCTCCTCACAGCCATTTTGGTCCCTTGCGGTAAGAACAATAGTTTGGTCTGTTCCATTATCAATCACCTCAAAGGTATTGCTGGTCTGGAAGTTGGTACCGTCAAATTGAGGGGTGCCATCATTCATACTATAAGTATATGAACCTGATCCTGTTGGAGTTCCTGTTCCATCACCGTTATCATCGGTATAAATTGTAATGGTCGCTGTACTGAATTGATTACTTGATGGATTACAACTAAAATCGGTATTGATTGCATTTACCATCAATTCGCTTGGTTCATCTATGATGATGTTCCCTGAACGGTCGGTACAACCTCTATCGGAAACTACCTCAACTTGATAGGTATCTGGTAGCAAATCATCAAACACTGGAGACCCTTGTGGCCCTGCAATAACATTTGAAGTTGAACCTTGATACAATACATAATTAATAGGCGTATCCGTATCACTTCCTGGTTGAAGCTCTACGGAAATAGTTCCGTTATCAGCCCCAAAACAGGTTACATCACTGCTTGGCGTAGCCGTAATAACTGGCGTATTTACTGTCGAAACATTTACAATGGCTTCATCAGAACACAAAGGGGCAGTGTTGGAATCTAAATCGGTTACCAAAATGTTGTAGTCCCCTGGCAATACATTAACGAAAACATTAGTGAATTGAGCAGGGCCAATATTGGCCAATGTACCTGCATCTCTCAATTGGTATTCAAAATTACCACTACCTCCAGTCGTGTTCACCGTAATCTCTCCATCTCCTGCATTACAGGTTGGATAAGACGTAGCATCTGCACTGATGGCGAAGAAATCAAAAACTTCTGCTGTTACCGTATTGGTGCATCCATTGCCATCTCTAACGGTGATAACGTAGCTTCCCGGGTTGGGCACGATAAAAGTAGTTCCTGTTTGAAAACCACTTCCAATATCGTACTGGAAAGTTTCTTCTGGCAATCCAGAACCAGTTGATAATGGTGAAACAATATCAATTTGATAGCCGCTTGTTGCGGTACATTGGTTTACTACATCAATTACTGGATTTGGAACCCCTGCCTCTTGTGTGACGGTAAGTGTTGTTAAGGCCGTACATCCATTGGCATCTTGCACATAAAAATCGTAGTCAGACGGATATGGTCCTGGTATTTCAAAAGTAGTTTCGGATGTAAATGTTGACGGTGCTGGGTCTCCTGTTGGCACATAGGCGTAGTTATACGGACCTGTGCTACCAAAACCTCTTACAGTCACCAAAGCGCCCACATTACAGGTAGCTTCCACAAAATTATCGATGGCAATGGATACTGAACTGATATCTATAAAAGCTAGAGTACTCCCACTACATCCGTTGGTGTCGTCGGTAACAATAATTTGGTAGTTCCCTGGTGCCAATCCTGTAAATGTTCCATTATAAGGAATGGTTTCACCTGTAAATGATGTTGGCCCGGAAACCGTTGCACCAGTATCTGTGTTTTGTAATGTTAGAGTGAAATCACCCGGCGCTGATATACCCGAAACTTCATAATCAATAGCACCACTGCCTGCCACGTTACATGAGGCTGCCAAGGACGTTGCTGCTACGGCTACGGGATTAATTGGGCCAATCGGTTCAATTTCCTCAATATAGGTACAACCCAAGGCATCCCTTACCTCAACAAAATAGGTTACGCCAGGAACTACTTGACCTGTGAAATCATAAGTATCCCCTCCAGATGTGGCAGGATTAAAAGTTGGCTCTCCCACCAATCTAAATTCATATGGCGCTGTTCCTCCTGTTGCTTGAACTCGATATGGGAATGAGGTATCCGAACAAATAGCCGGGTCTGCGTCCAAAGGAATCAAATCCAACTGGTTTTGATCAATGACCACTTGGTCGCGGTCTTCACAACCTTCAGCATCCGTAGTAATCACCGTATAGTTTCCTAATGGCAAGTTTGGAAAGTTTACCGTTGTACTTGCAGTACCTGTTGATGATGCTACCGTGCCGCCAAATTCATCCACCAAAACGTAATCAAATGGTGCAACGCCATTGTTTATAGTTGCAGAGATAGAACCGTTTACTGAACCTATGGAACAAACGGCATCCGTGGGTATTGCTGTGGCATCCAAGGGAGAGCTTGCTCCTACGGTGACAGAATATGCTGGGCTCACACACCCCCTACTATCTCGAATAATAAATCCACTATGGGTTCCTGGACCGTATCCAGAAAATATATTTTGTGTACTAAAAGTCGCTCCATTATCATTACTGAATTCATACGGAGGGATACCTTGCGTGGTATCTGGAATCAACTCCACAACTCCACTTAGATTATCCCCGCATTGCGTGTCTGTTGGCACCGCGGTACCTGCAATGGTCTCTGGTGGGGAAATGGTTACTGTATTGGTTTCCGTAGTACATCCATTTGCATCGGTAATCATGAACTGGTAGGTGGTGTCTGAAATTATGGAACCATCATTTGGAATACTGTAGACAAAGGAATTCCCTGTTATATTGTTGTTATCTGAAGTATATGGTGCTCCATTAATACTCACTTCATAAATATCATAATCTCCTGAAGAAGTGTATCCATTGCTAATATTTACCTGAATCTGACCGGGAGGGCCTGCACAGTCCAACTCTTGAATCGTGGTTGCATTGGCAATAACTTGAGGCTCTATGGTTGCCGTTACGGTATCTCTACAATCATTGGAATCTATTACTTCAATAGTATAGGTTCCCGGGGTAAGTCCGGTAAAGCTATTACTGGCCCCCAATGCTCCCCCATTGATTCTATACTGATAGGGCGCCAAACCACCAGAAGCGTTTACAGCTAGGGTCGCCGCGGTAAAGTTATCGTAACAAAAATCTGATGCTCCGTTATCCAAGGTCAAGGTAGGCGCATCCAAACGGGTCAAAACAAAGCTATCGGTTACGGAACATCCGTTTGCATCGGTCACACTTACTTGATAAGATCCATCTTGGGATAGGTTGGAGAATGTGCTACCGTTCTTAGGACCTCTTGTTGAACCATCAGGCTGGGTCAAGGTATATCGGTTACCTCCCCAACCACCAACGGTATTGATACGAACAGCTCCTATGTTTCCATTTTGACAGCTCATATCGGTAACATCCAAACTAGAAATCGCAAAAGCGGTTGAAGGTTCTTCAATCACCAAAGTTGATGTATCCGTACAGTTGGTTTCTTCATCGGTCACGGAAATCACATAGCTTCCTGCGGACAATCCTGTTAAAGCGATTATACTACTATTCTGTCCTGTAGAAACTGGGCCTCCATCGATACTGTAGCTATAGGTCGTATTGAATCCATCCACCAAAAATCGTCCTTCTCCATCAGAATCACCCACACAAGTAACCACTCGGGTTTGCTGTGCCTGTACTCCAATGGAACTGATATCGGTGATGGCATAATTTTCATCGTAAGAACAACCTTCATCATCGGTCACCCTAAAAGTATAGGTTCCCAATCCCAAACCGGTAAATGTGCTATTGCTTCCATTATTCACAGCGCTAGCGGCCGGAGCTATAATTTCATAGGTATAGGTTCCAGAGCCTCCCGTGACGGTCAAATCCAAAGAAGCTGTGGTAGTAATACAATCCAGACTGGAAATACTAAAATCCAAATCCGTTGGCTTGTTCAGAGTATTAAATACAATATCTGGAAGTGCCTGCACACATCCATTGGCATCACGAATCATAGGAGTGTAGGTTCCAACTCCCAAACTTGGAAATACGGGATTTGTGCTAAAGCCAGCTCCCACGCTGTACTCGTATGGTGCAGTTCCTCCAGCAACTCCTGATATTGTGATTTGTCCTCCGTTTTCATCTAAGCAGGTGGGCACACTATCTGGCGAAGCAGTAGCCGTTATCGTTGATGGTGTACCGATTGTTGCTGTTTGAGGTGTGGTTTCACAAGTAAATGAATCCTGCTCGTAGCGCAATACAACATCGTAATTTCCTGGGGCCAAATTGGAAAATACATTGCTTATTTGAAAAGTTGCACCATTATCAACACTGTAAAGAATTTCGTATCCATATCCACTAGTTACATTTATGGTAATCCTACCGTCGTTGGCTCCCCCACAATTGGCATCTTCCTCAGTAAAATTGAATACGGGTGGCGGAATATTTTCCACAGCTACCGCCGCAGTGCGTTGACATCCGTTGGCGTCCTCTACTAAAATGTTATAGGTTCCCGCAGTAGATACGGAAAAAGTAGCGCTATTTGAGTACGTTGAACCAAATGGACCTCCATCCACACTAAAACGATAAGGCGCAGTTCCTCCACTGGTAGTTACATTAACATCTACGGAAGTGGCACCACAACCAAAACTATCCGAAGCAGTTGCAGAAACCGCTAACGGGCTTATCCCTCCTCCGATTACAATAGGGTCACCATCAATATCGGTTGTAATGGTTTCTGAACAACTATTGGTTTCTACCCGAATACTATACGTTCCGGGGCTTACGTTGGCAAAGGTATAGTTATCCGCTCCGTTGGGTCCAAAAGTATCAACAGTCACCCCGTTTTTCACCAGTCTATAGGTGTAAAAACCAGGAACACCAGATACTTGAACATCTATACTTCCCAACTCCCCACTGCACAAAATATCATTTGCGGTGACATCTACATTGATGTCCAAGTCATCAACAGTGACTAAATTGGATGGGAATACACAAGCTGTGGCGGAGACATTCTTCAATCTCACATAAACCCTGTAATCCCCTGGAGCCGTAATATCAAAAAATGGATCATCTTGGTAAGGTCCTGCAGAACTGTTCAAACTATACTCATATCCTGCAGGCACATTGGTTACCTCAACCCTGCCCGGATTACCGCAAATAATATCGTCTTTGATTAATTGTGGATCTAATGGGTTAAGCGTTGCTTTGAAATAATAATACTGACCTGAATCAACACGAACTCTAAACTCTCCTGATGAGGACAAATTAAAAGTTGAATTGGTTCCAACGGTATTCCATGTACAGGCATTATTTATAGTAGGACAATCGTCCACTACGGTCGGCGCACAAGAGTTTGGGTCTAGCTGTTGCCACTGATAAGAACTTCCGGACTGACTTAGGGTAAGTGTTCTAATATCGCTTGTACCGCACAAAAAGAACTTGGCCAAAGTACTTCCATCATTTGGGCATACCACTTCCTCGTTCGCCCCATTTATTATGGTAGCAAACATAGCGGTTGTTGCAAACAGTTCGTTTTCTTCGGACGATACGACCTCCAGAGTTGCATCTGGAGTTTCTTTTTGGGTCTCGGACTCTGTTTTACTAGATACTATATCTGTAAGTATCTCAGCAACATGAGTTTTTGCCAATACCGTGGAACCGAAGATTGATATGAACACCAACAACACGGCATATAGCAGATGCCTTGTTTTTTGTGGGAGCATAGGTTAAGTCTTGTTTGAAGAATACTCAGATTTGGGACCTCAATATTCTAAATAGTAATTTTTTGTTCTTATAAAATTCTGCTTATATTCATTACACCCAGCAACTAAAAAGATGCCGTTCATCTATAAAATCTATTATTTCAACGTAAAATTATGCAAAAAAGTCTCTTATTACCATATTTTTTCGTTGTACTGCTTAGTACATCTTGTGCCCAAAAGTCCGATAAAGGCATAAATCTTCCCGAAACCCTTGATTTTACTACAGAACTCGTTGTAAGGGACATTCAGAACCCATGGGGTATGGTTTTCTTGCCAAATGATGCAATTTTGCTTACTGAAAAGACTGGCAAACTGTTACTTAACAAATCTGGAAAGACTATTGAGATAGAAAATACACCAAAAGTTTACAACAGAGGACAGGGTGGTTTAATGGATATTGAGCTGCACCCTGATTACAACAAAAATGGATGGATTTATTTATCTTATGCTTCCACTGAAGGCGAAGGAAAAGGAGGCAATACAGCTATTATGAGGGCCAAATTATCAGATAACAAACTTGTGGACAAACAAATTTTATATAAGGCCTCTCCCAACTCTACGCGAGGACAACATTTTGGGTCCAGATTAGAATTTGATGAAGACGGGTACTTATTTTTTTCCATTGGTGAAAGAGGAAATAGAGATGTGAATCCACAGGATATAACCCGTGACGGTGGAAAAATATATCGTTTAAATGATGATGGCAGCATTCCAAAAGACAATCCGTTTGTTGATGAATCTGGTGCAAAGAAAGCCATTTACAGCTATGGACACCGGAATCCGCAGGGTCTTGCCCTTCATCCAGAAACAAAAGTCTTATGGGAACACGAACATGGCCCCAGAGGTGGAGATGAAATCAATATCATTCAAAAAGGAAAAAACTATGGTTGGCCAATAATCACTTACGGCATTAATTACAGTGGTACAGAAATTACCGATGAAACCTCAAGACCTGGAATGGAACAGCCACTTTACCAGTGGACACCATCCATTGCACCATCAGGGATGACATTTGTTACTTCCAATAAATATCCAAAATGGAAAGGGAATTTATTGGTTGGCTCACTAGCTTTTCAATACTTGGAACGATTAGAGTTAAATGACAACAAAGTAGTCTACCGAGAAAAATTACTGGATGGTATGGGGCGTGTTCGGAATGTACGCCAAGGCCCCGATGGATTTATTTATGTTGGAATTGAAGGCAAAGGCATTTACCGTTTGGTTCCTAAGTAAAACAACTACAATTATTTTAAGGCATCTATCGCCAATTTTACCGAGCCATATTTTTTGAGCACCTTTTCGGCTTCATCATAACTCAATCCAAGTTCCTCCATGATATAGCGTGTGCCTCTATCCACCAATTTGGTATTGCTCAACTGCATATTTACCATTTTGTTCCCTTTAACCCGGCCCACTCGAATCATCAAAGCGGTGGAAATCATGTTAAGCACCAATTTTTGACTAGTTCCACTTTTCATTCGAGTACTTCCGGTTAAAAACTCCGGTCCCACATTAACTTCAATTGGAATATCGGTGGATTGGGCCAATGGAGAACCAGGATTATTGGTAATCCCCACTGTCAAAATCCCATTGGTCTTTGCGTCTGCAATACCTCCCAAAACATAAGGTGTGGTGCCTGAAGCAGCGATGCCCACCAAAACATCATTATCATTAATATTATATTCCTGAAGGTCTTTCCAAGCTTGTTCGGTATCGTCTTCTGCAAACTCTACAGCTTTTCTTATAGCATGGTCCCCACCAGCTATGAGCCCGATTACCCTATCATAAGGCATTCCAAAAGTTGGTGGTATCTCGGAGGCATCCAATATACCCAATCTGCCACTGGTTCCTGCTCCTATATAAAATAATCGTCCACCTTTTTCAAAACGTGTGGCTGTTTCATCCACCACTTTGGCAACCTGGGGCAACACCAATTCGACAGCATCAGCTATTTTTTTATCTTCATTATTGATGTTAGCCACAATCTCCAAAGTATCCATTTCATCCAATCGATCATAGTTGGATGGTTCCTCAGTAATCTTAATATGTTTTTCTACCACAACTTTATAGTATTTGTATGTTTAAATTTTTGAATGCATTAAGTTTTGAGTCCCAGGGTTCCAACTCTGTTATCATGGTATTAATCACATTCAAATCGCAAGTTTTAAAGCGATGCTGGGAATTTAACTTCTCCGAAATACATAAAAGTACAGCTTTCTTAGAAGCATTGATAACAGCCTTTTTCGTCTGAACCACATCCCAATCAAATTCTGTTAATCCAAATTCTGTATCTACATAACCGGTCCCTATAAAACTATAATCTACTTTAATTTGCGACAATGCATGAATTGTACTGGAACCCATAGCTATTTGTGAACCCTTCGAAAGTGTACCGCCAATAAATATTGTTTCAACATTAGGTTTACGAAGCAGTTCTATAGCTACCGGTAAGCTCAAGGTAAAACAAGTAAGCTTTAGATTTACAGGTAATAATCTTGCTAACTCGAGACAGGTCGTTCCTCCATCAATTAAAATGACACTATTATTTTTAAGAAGGCCCATCGCCTTTTTAGCAATAGCTATTTTCTTGTCTTGTGCATAAACATTACTCTGTTGAGGGCTGTGATTGGCAAACCCTAAAGAAACTGCACCCCCATGAACCTTGACCAATAAATTCTCCGCATCAAGTTCTTTAACGTCTCGCCGCACCGTATCTATGGATACATCAAGCTTCTCCGCCAAATCTGTCAGCAATACCCTATTGTGCAACTCCACCTCATTAAGTATGGAGTGCTGTCTTTCTTCTTTTAGCATCTAAGCATCCTTTTTTATCAAAATCAAAAGTAGAAAACTATTGCAGAAAAAAATATTTACTGTAAAAACAATGGTAATATTCTCCAAATCCCGCAAAGACATGCAAATATATTGCAATATTTTGCTTTTTTATGCTTTTTTAAATTATATTTGCACTGTAAAACTTGTTAAACCCGACAAAAAAATGCAAGAGTTAGCCGACAATCAATTAAAAAATGAACCTCTGGATTCCGAAACCGTGAAGTTTGAAAAAATTAACACCCACATTTATCAAGATTCACAAAGTGCATCGTGGTATGTAGCAAATGAAATAGCTAGTCTCGTCAAACAAAAGCAAGAGCAGGGTCAAAATGCCGTTCTCGGATTGGCTACAGGGTCCACTCCTACCAAGGTTTACGACTATTTAGTTCAGTTTTATAAAGAAGGTAGGCTAAGCTTTAAAAATGTAGTGACTTTCAATTTGGACGAATACTTCCCAATGGATCCAGATTCCATTCATAGTTATGTCCGTTTTATGAATGAACATTTGTTTGACCATATCGATATAGAACCTCATAATGTACACATCCCAAATGGGAACTTGCCCAAGGAAGAAATCAGGAAATATTGCTTGGATTATGAGGAAAAAATAAAAAATGTCGGAGGCATAGACATCCAGATTCTCGGAATCGGTAGAACTGGGCATATCGGGTTCAACGAACCTGGCTCCTCACTTCATAGCAAGACCAGATTGGTTCGTTTAGATCGTGTTACACGCCTTGATGCGGCAAGTGATTTCTTCGGTGAAGAAAATGTTCCAAGAAGAGCAGTTACTATGGGCGTCGGCACCATTATGGAC
>QGCX01000074.1_pt1 | contig 23878 bp, 23 predicted proteins | sample 4708031 | NCBI WGS metagenome assembly QGCX01 (sample SAMN08941163, study PRJNA450518) | Sediment metagenome, whole genome shotgun sequencing project. | reverse complement strand
GTTCAGGACATCGAGGTTCGGTGTGACGTAGATCTCGTCCTCGGCGGTGGGCGGATCACGGTATTTGAGGAGCGAATTGATCGCAGCGCCATTTTTCAGGACAAAGTCTCGCTCTTCCAGGATCATGCGCCAGCGGCCGTAGAACCAGAGATAGGCCTGACCGCCGAGGTCATAAGCGTGTTTCTCGGCAAACTCGATGGGCGGATAGGGTTTCACGTCGCCCAGCTCGGAGACAGATGCATCGCCCATTCCGGAGGTCGCAGCGCGAATGCCTGCGCTGACGGCGCCATTCTTCGCAACAAAGACGGCTGTAAGCACGCACGCGACGATCAGGACGACGCCCATCGCTATGCCAGTCAGGATACGCTTCACTAGTTTCCCCTCGCATCTGTTCTGCTGATGCGGGTATAGGCGGGATACAATTTAATGCAATCGCATTACTGTAGAGGGGTGCTCGCTCAATGGTCATCTACCCAGCCTCGACCACGTACTACCAGCTGACGGTGGAACAGAAGATCGCCGTCGGTGCTTCACCGGACACGGTTCGCCTCTCGATCGGCATCGAAGACACCGACGATTTGATCGCCGACCTGGACCAGGCGCTCAAGGCGGCAAGCTGACCACTCTTCTCAAGCAATAGAAAACGCCCGCAGGAAATTTCCTGCGGGCGTTCCTTTTACGACGGGCAGACGCCCCTACTCTTCGTCGAGCAGGGCTTCCATCCGGTCCATGATATCGTTCATACGGCGCACGACCGCCTGGTAGGCATCCGGCTTCGTCATGTCGAGGCCCGCCTCGTTCAGCAGGATGTTGTGCGGATAGTCCGATCCGCCAGCCTTCAGGACGTTGATGAAGTTCTCACGCACCTGGTCGTCCCCCGCAAGGAACTGTTCCGAGAACCAGGCCGCGCCGGAAACCGACGTCGCATACTGGTAGACATAGAACTCATAATAGAAGTGCGGAATGTATGCCCATTCGATGGTGTACGGGTCATCAATCGTCAGCACACCCTCATCATGACCATGATACTTCTTGAGCAGCCCCCCATAAATCTCGGTCAGCTTTGCACCGGTCAGCGGTTCGCCCCTTTCGGCGGCCTGGTGAATGGCAAGTTCGAATTCACCAAACATCGTCTGGCGGTAGAAGGTGCCGCGCAGGCTCTCAAGCGCCTGGCCGAGGTAGAATAGCTTCTCCTCTTTCGTTTCGGCATGTTCGATCATGTACTCTTCAAGCAGGATCTCGTTGATGGTCGAAGCCATCTCCGCGATGAAAGTGGAGTAACCGGCCGTTTCGAAGGGCTGCTCCGACTTCGCCAGCATGGTGTGGACCGCATGTCCCCACTCGTGCGCAAAGGTCGACATGGAATCGTAGTCGTCATTGTGGTTCAGCAGCAGGTACGGATGCACGTCATATGCCGAGCCGGACATGTAGGCGCCGGTTTCCTTGCCGTCCTGCGGATAGGCATGCATCCACTGCTTGCTGAGGCCTTCCTTCAGCAAGCCGATATATTCCTCGCCAAACGGCTTCAGCGCTTCGAAGGTGATTTCCTTCGACCGCTCGATACCAAATTCGCCAGTGTCGGCCTCGATCATCGGCGGATAGATATCGTAATAGCGCATATCTTCCACGCCGAGCATCCGCCCACGGAGCTTGAGGTAGCGATGGAAAACCGGCAGCGCCTCGTTCACCTGATCGACAAGCTCGGTGTAGATTTCCGGCGGCAGGGCGTCGTCGAACATGTTGCGCTGGAGTACGCTGTCATAGTTGCGTACCTTTGACCGGAAGATCGCCGATTGCACCTGCGCATTCAGCGTGGCGCCCATGCCGTTCTCATACTCGCCCCAGGCCTCCCAGAATGTATCGAACACGGCCTTGCGGTCCGCGCGGTTAGGTGCGCCGCGATAGCGGGAATAGCCCGCCTGGTTCAGCTTCACTTCCGTGCCGTCTTCCAAGGTGATTGTCGGCCAGGGGATCGAGGCGTTGGCGAACAGGCTGTAGATCTGGTTCGGCTGTGACAGCGCAAGGCCTGCCTGTGCGAGCAATGCCTCACCGTCGGCATCCAGCGTGTGAGGTGCCTGGCGGAGCGTATCTTCAATGCCAAACCGGAAATCCGCGAGCGCCGGCTCAGCGTCGAGATAGGCTGTCACCTTCTCTTCGCCGAGGCTCAGCACTTCCGGGTCCATCCAACTCGTCGCCTCGCCGAGCGACTGGAACAGGTTCTGGGCTTTGCCAAAACGTTCCTGGGCCACAGGATCACCCTGATTCTCGTCATGGCTGAGCGACGCATAGGTGTAGATGCGAACGGCATCCTTCGCGACATCGGAGGTCTGACGATAGACCGCCGCCATTTGCGCCGGGCTTTCCCCCAGCGTGCCGCGGTTGGCCGGAAGTTCCGCAATCCGGGCCTCCACGTCTGCATAGGCGGCGTCCCATGCTTCGGGAGAGGCGTAGAGATCGCTCAGATCCCAGACAATCGCTTCGCGTTCCGCAACAGCTGTATCAGCCGCAACGGTTGTTGTGACAACAGGTTCAGCGGACGTCGAAAGGCCCGCACAGGCGGACATGGCGGTCATGGCTGCAGCGCAGGCGCCGCCTCTGAGAAGAGTGGTCAGGTTTGTCATTCTGGTTCTGCCCCGGCTTATTGTTTATCGGAAAGCCAAAAGAACCATGTCCCTTCTCACCTGACAAGAGAATTTATCTATATTCGATAAGAGCCGAACGGCACCCAAAGAAAAAGGGCGGCCCGCGGGCCGCCCTCTGTCCGGATCAGGTATCCAGGAAGCTTCGCAGCTTCCGCGACCGGCTTGGGTGCTTCAGCTTGCGGAGCGCTTTGGCTTCGATCTGGCGGATACGTTCGCGCGTGACGCTGAACTGCTGGCCGACTTCTTCCAGCGTGTGATCGGTGTTCATGCCGATGCCGAAGCGCATGCGCAGCACACGTTCCTCACGCGGGGTGAGTGAGGCCAGTACGCGGGTCGTCGTCTCGCGCAGGTTCGACTGGATCGCGGCATCGACCGGCAGGAGCGCGGCCTTGTCCTCGATGAAGTCGCCGAGGTTCGAATCCTCGTCGTCGCCAATCGGCGTTTCCAGCGAGATCGGTTCTTTCGCGATCTTCAGGACCTTGCGGATCTTCTCCAGCGGCAGGCCCAGCTTCTCGGCCAGTTCTTCCGGGGTCGGCTCGCGGCCAATCTCGTGCAGCATCTGGCGCTGGGTCCGGATGATCTTGTTGATCGTCTCGATCATGTGCACCGGGATACGGATCGTGCGGGCCTGGTCGGCAATCGACCGTGTTATCGCCTGCCGGATCCACCACGTGGCGTAGGTCGAGAATTTATAGCCGCGGCGATACTCGAATTTGTCCACCGCCTTCATCAGGCCGATATTGCCTTCCTGGATGAGATCCAGGAACTGAAGGCCGCGGTTCGTGTACTTTTTCGCGATGGAGATCACGAGGCGGAGGTTGGCTTCCACCATCTCCTTTTTCGCGATGCGGGCTTCGCGCTCGCCTTTCTGCACCGTCTGGACGATGCGGCGATAGTCATCGATCGGAATACCGATTTCCTGTGCGATCTCGGAAATCTCCGCGCGCACTTCCTCGATGTCGGCTTCCTTGGAGTCGACGAAACGTTTCCACTTCGCAGACAGGCCTCTGACCTGTTCAGTCCAGTCCGGCTCCAGCTCACGGCCGAAATAATTGCCGAGGAATTCCTTGCGCGGCACGCCATGCGCGTCAGCGAGGCGCATCAGCTTGCCTTCCAGGCCCATCAGTTTCTTGTTGATGGCGTAGAGCTGCTCCACCAGCGCCTCGATACGGGCGTTGTTGATGTGGATCGTCTTCAGGTTCTCGACGATATTGTTGGACAGTTCGTCATATTCGGACTGCGCCTTCGGCGTCAGCTCCTTGCCTTCCATCCGGCGGGTAACGAGCTTGTCCTGCAGCTTGCGGTAACGTCCGAAGCCGTCAGAGATTTCGTCGAGCTTGGCGAGGACGCCGTCACGAAGTTCCGCTTCCATGGCCGACATGGACATGGCGGCGGCCTCATCTTCGTCCTCTTCCTCTTCGGCTTCCTTCTGCTGGCGCTCGCGCTCGGCCTGGACCTCATCGACGTCGCCGCGCTGGGCTTTCGCCTTTGCCTCAGGCTCTTCTTCCTTCTCGACGGGCTTCGGCTCAGGCGGCGGGTTTTCCGCACCATAGGTCGCCTCAAGGTCGATCAGGTCGCGCAGCAGGATCCGCTCATTGATGAGCTCGTCCCGCCAGACCATCATGGCTTCGAAGGTCAGCGGGCTCTCGCACAGGCCGCGGATCATCGCATCACGGCCAGCTTCGATCCGCTTGGCAATCGCAATCTCGCCTTCACGAGAGAGCAGTTCCACCGCGCCCATCTCGCGCAGGTACATGCGCACAGGGTCGTCGGTACGATCAGACCCGCGGGCATTGCCCTTCTTGGCGACGACCTTGCGGTCCTCAATCTTGGTCAGGGCCTTGCCCTGCTCTTCCGCTTCTTCTTCTGTCTCGACGACAGCGATGCCCATTTCCGAGATCTGGGACATGACGTCCTCGATCTGGTCTGAGGTCATCTCGTCATTGGGCAGCATCGCGTTGATTTCGTCATGCGTGATGAAGCCGCGCTTCTGGGCGCGCTTCAGGACCTTTTTGACGTCCGTGGCGTTGAAATCGACAAGACCGGAGTCGTTGTCCTTCTCGTCATCGGTTTCGCGCTCGCTCTGCGTATTCTTCTGCTTGGCAGATGCCATTCACTCTCTCTCCCGTGACGTACGACGCGCTCACCCCGCCATACGCCTCAAAGTTCCGTGCTTTTTCAGCTTTCGCCGACTTTTCCTGCTGCCTCGTTCATGCGGGCTCTGAGAGCCCTGCGTTCCGCGACGAGCTGGTGCTTGCGCCGCCAGGCTGATGGCGACGACGTAGCATCCGCGCCAGCATCATCCATGCCAGCGTCGGCGTCCTGCTCTGCGGAACGACCTGCAACCATGTATTGCTCGAGGGCAATGAGCCATTCCCGTGCCTCGGGTCCGTCGACCGCTATCGGAGGCGTATCAGGATATTCGTTGAGCAGACTGGCAGCGCGCATGTTCCCTGCTTTCGCTAAATGGGCACTCAATGCGTCGCGGTCAATAGGTTTTCCTGCATCAGCGAAGTCCAGCACAGCATCGCGCATCAGGCTGACGTCCGGATCGGCAAATACCGCCGCCGCCAGCGTTTCGGCGCCGAGGTCCAGAAGTTCCGGCGTATCGACCGCCCGGACCACCTGTCCCAGGCCGCGCAGTTTGGCCGGCGCGCCGCCTTTCAACTCCAGCTGGCCCTGATCGCCTGACGCGGGAAACTGTCCCGTTCCGGGCCGCTTCCCGTAAGTCCCGCCGCCTTTGGGCTTGCTACGGCTGGCCTGTCGCAGCTGCCAGAAATGATCCCGCATCCGGGATTTGAGGTCGCGCTCATATGCGGCGCGGACACCGGGATGCTGGATTTGCCCGGCGGCCGCCATCAGGCGGGCCTCCAAACCGGCCTGGCGCTCCGGCGTGTCCAGCGGTTCGGCATCCCGCTCACGCAGCCAGAGCAGTTCCGACATGGCGATCCGCTCGTCCAGCGCGTCCGACATGGCGCCGGGACCACGCGCCCGGATCAGGTCGTCAGGGTCCATGCCGTCCGGCAGCAGCACAAAGAAAAGCGAACGCCCCGGCTCGACATGCGGCAGGGCCCGGTCGATGGCCCGGTAAGCCGCGCCAAGTCCGGCGCGGTCGCCGTCAAAACACAGCACCGGTTCCGGCCCGGCCCGCCAGATCAGGTTCAGCTGGTCTTCCGTCAGCGCCGTGCCGAGCGGGGCCACAGACGCGCCAAAGCCCGCTTCGGTCAGCGCGATCGCATCCATGTAGCCTTCGCAGACGATCAGGCCGCCGCCATCCCCGCTGCCCAGCGCTTCGCGCGCCACCTTGTAACGGTAGAGCACGCGCGATTTGTGAAAGAGCGGCGTATCGCCGGAGTTCAGGTATTTCGGCTTCGCATCCGGCTGCAGTGCCCTGCCCCCGAATGCGATGATCCCGCCACGCACATCGGCGATCGGGAACATCAGGCGCCCGCGGAACGCATCGTACGGTTCACCGCCCCGGTCGCTTTCCTTGGCCAGCCCCGCCTCAAGGATCTCCTTCGTGGAGAACCCCTGCGATTTCAGATAGTCGATCGTCTTGCGCCAGTCATCGGGCGAATAGCCGAGGCGGTGGCGTTTCCAGGCGGCCGGCCGGAGACCGCGCCCTTCCAGGTATGTCCGCGCGGCCGCGCCTTCCGCAGACTGCAGCCTGTCTTCGAAATAGGCCGTGGCCGCCTCGCACACCGCCTGAAGGCGTTTGCGGTGGTCATATTCCTCGGCGGCCTGCGGGCTCGCCTTGGGCAGCTCCATGCCGGCCTCTTCAGCCAGCTTTTCCACAGCCTCCATGAAGGACAGCCGCTCGGTCTCCATAATGAAACTGATGACATCGCCGCCAATGCCGGAAGAGAAATCCTTGAAGATGCGTTTCTGGTCGTTGACGTAGAAACTCGGCGATTTCTCGTTGGTGAAGGGTGACAGGCCGACCCATTCCTTCCCCTTCTTGGTCAGCTTCACCTTGCGGCCGATCACGTCCGAAGGCCGGATACGGGCCTTCAGCTCCTCTACGAAGCCGTCAGGGATGCGGATGGAAGGTGGCGCCATACGATCAGGATACCGCGTTCCCGCCTCCGGGGAAACGCGCCTTTTCACGTCGATCCACGAAAAGAGGGCCCGGCGAGACCGGACCCTCCCATCCACGGCGCGTTAGGCCGGTTATTGACCGTCCGCCAGCACCTTGGCGTTTGCAAATGCATCGGCATCGAGGTCGATGACCAGGGTTCCGTCCCCGTCGCCCTGCTCGATGGTCAGGGCATCGGCGTCGATGACATAATTGGTCATCCCAGCAAGGCCGTCGGAAATGACGGCATATTCCGGCGTCCCATCGACCGTGATCACGAAATCATTTACCCGGGCAAGATCGTCGCCGAAGGCCAGCGACGCCGTCGTTCCCATGGCTTCGGATGCAAGACGGAAATCGTCCACGCCGTTCTGTTCGAACTCTGGCAGGCCTGCCAGCGACGCTTCCGAATAGGTGACGCGCACATCCGGCTCGTCATCATTTGCGGTCGGCTCGATCAGGGCGCCTTCGAAACCGATGGCGTGCAGCGTTCCGCCAACACCGGCCACACCGCCATCACGAATGATCAGTTTGGGCGTATCGCCCGGCTCGCCGATCCAGACATCGGCCACCGTCGCGATTTCCTCACCCGTCGGGTTCAGCACCTCGGAGCCGATCAGGCGCGAAGCCAGAAGTTCATCAGGCGCCAGCGTGAACTGTTCGCGTTCCACCGGCTCGATCTCGGCCCGCGTCATCTCTTCGAGGTCAGCGGTTTGCTGATCCTTTACCTGATCCGGCGTGGCCGCCGCGGTTTCCGCCGAGACCGGAGGTACCGTCTCCGCATGGCTGTTGGCTTCCGTACAGGCTGCTGCGCCCATCATGAGGGCTATCGCACTGGCGGTAAAAAGAAGGGGTTTCATGTCGTCGTCCTTTCCGTGGCTCAAGTGCGGAAAGAACGGGCTCAGCCTCCGGAGTGTTCCGAAGGTTAAGAAGGTTTCACTGAAAGGATCAGCTGGCGCGCGAAAGGGCCTTGCGGACAGCTTTACCTGCCGCGCCGGACTCGATCATGCCGGGGTAACGCTCTTTGAGCGCGCTCATGCAGCGGCCCAGGTCCTTGAGCTTGGAAGCACCGAGGTCGGTCACAATCTCGTCCACCGCAGAATCGAGCGCCTTGCCCTGCAGGGGAACCGGCAGGAACTGCTGGATGATCTCGATTTCTTCGCGTTCGCGGATCGCTTCTTCGAGCCGGCCGGCATCTTCGTGCTCGCGGGCAGCCACTTCGCGCTGGGCGACCATGGTCTCCAGCACGCGGCGGACATCCGCTTCCGGACAGCCTTCACCGGCGCCACGGCCACGTGCACACACGTCCCGGTCACGCACCGCGCAATCGATCAGGCGCAGCGTTGCCAGGCGTACGCCGGGCTTGCCCTTTTCGGTCTCCGACTTGAGGGCATTTCCAATGCGCGCCTTAAGCGACATCAATCCACTCGTATCTTCTCGGCCCATGCCGCGTTTTGCCTCTCATAAGCCCTGCCGCATCACTCGCTTGACGCAGCAGAGACTCCGCCCCAATACACCGGTCGAACTTCATGCGGATGGGTTAACGAGACCCTACGCAGCGCCCGGGAGGTGTGACAAATATGTCCTACTTGGCCAAAACTCAAGCGGCTACTTCAGCCACGGGAGCAATCGCGCTCGCCGACGGCACAGTGTTTCTTGGTCATGGTGCAGGCGCCGAAGGCGTCCGAACCGGAGAATTGTGTTTCAATACAGCGATCACGGGCTATCAGGAGATCCTCACGGACCCCTCCTACGCCTCGCAGATCGTCCTGTTCACATTTCCCCATATCGGCAATGTCGGGACCAATGCTGAGGACCATGAAGAGTCCTCAGAGCCCGGATCCCACGCCGCCCGGGGCGCCATTTTCCGCGAGCCGATCACGGCACCCTCGAACTGGCGGTCCACCGATACATTCGAATCATGGCTGCAAAAACGCGGGATTGTCGGCCTTTCCGGCGTCGATACGCGGGCCATTACCCGCCTGATCCGCGAAAAAGGCATGCAAAAAGCAGCCATCTGCCACCAGCCGAACGGAAATATTGACCTCGATGCGCTGATCGAAGCGGCCCGCGCCTGGGAGGGCCTGGAAACGGCTGACCTCGCCGCAGACGTCGATACTGGCGCAGACTTCGAAAATTTCGAAAGCCTGTGGCAGCCGGAAACCGGATATGGCCACCTGGATACACCCGCCTTCCACGTCGTCGTGGTCGATTTTGGTGTGAAGAAGAACATCCTGCGCAACCTCGCCAATGCCGGCGTCCGCGCAACCGTTGTGAATGGCGACGCATCGTTCGACGAAATCGCTGCGCTGAAGCCAGATGGCGTTGTGTTCTCCAACGGCCCCGGCGATCCGGCCGCGACGATCAAGAGGTCCGGAGACATGATCCGCGCGGTGATCGACAGCGGCCAGCCGATCCTTGGCATCTGCCTCGGACACCAGCTGCTGGCGCTCGCCTTAGGTGCCAAGACCATGAAAATGGCGCAGGGCCATCACGGCGCGAACCACCCGGTGAAAGACCTCTCCACCGGAAAGGTCGAGATCGTGTCCATGAACCACGGCTTCACCGTCGATCCGGACACCCTGCCAGCCGGCGTGGAAGAGAGCCACCGCTCCCTGTTCGACGGCACGAATTCCGGCCTGGCCGTGAAGGACCGCCCGATCATCTCGGTCCAGCATCACCCCGAAGCCAGCCCTGGCCCGCAGGACAGCTTCTACCTGTTCCAGAGGTTTGCGGACCTGATGGCACAACACCGGGCCGGCAAATAATCCGACCCTTTTGAAAGTCTGCGGCCATGACGGCCATTGCCCCTGTGGTACCCCAGCCCGGCGATAACCGCCTCGGCGCGATCCTGGGCGACCTCGCTTCAAAAGGCTGGAGCTGGCAACCGCACATGTTGCCGGACGCCCTCTACCTCGCCCTGCGCGCAGAAGTGCTGGAAGCCAATGCGGAAGGTGAGCTGGCGCCTGCGGGGATCGGCCGGGAGGCGGACTTCCAGCTCGATCGGTCAATCCGCAAGTCCCGGATTGCCTGGATGGACGGCGCAACACCGGCACAGGCAGGCTTCCTGCAGTGGGCGGAACAGCTGCGTGAAGCCCTCAATCGCGGCCTCATGATCGGCATGTTCGAATTCGAAGCCTGCTTTGCTGTCTACCAGCCGGGGGAATTCTACGACCGCCACCTCGACAGTTTCGAAGGGCCCCGCAACCGGGTCGTGTCACTCGTCGTGTACCTGAATGAGGACTGGACCGCAGAAAACGGCGGCGCGCTTGCCGTATGGCCGGAAGGCGCCGATGAAGCAGCGGAACCGGCCGCCCGCATCCTGCCGGAAAGCGCTGGCGTCGTGTTCATGCTTTCCGAAACCATTCCGCATGCGGTCGAAGTGACGAACGCATCACGGTTCGGCATTGCCGCCTGGTGGCGCGTAAACCCGTCGATCCAGGGGCACATAGATCCCCTCGCCTAATTCAGGCTGCGGATCATGATCTCGAAGGCTTCGTAGACCTCGTCAGGTGTCAGGCCGTCGATACCCTCTGCGAGGGCAAACCCTGCACCGTTCAGGGCGGACTGGACCAGCACCGAATAGGAATTCACGCGGCCCGGGTCGATACGCCCCCGCTCGGCCAGCGCCTCCATTGCCCGGCGGACACTGCTTTGGCCCAGGTTGCGGTTGGACTCGTACCACCCCTGCAAGCCCAGCACGACCGGGCCTTCATACAGGACAATCTTGAAATATTCCGGGCGTGCCGCCCACTTCAGGTAAACCCGGGCACCGGTGAGAAACTGGATGTAGGGGTCATGTTCGCCGCTCTTCTTGCGGGCTTCCGAGACGGCCTCCTCCCCCATTCTGGTCTGCAGGTCTGTCCAGACTTCGCGGAACAGATCCAGCTTGCTCGGGAAGTGGTGGAACAACGCCCCCTTGGTCACACCCGCATCTGCAACAATGCTCGCAATGCTCGCGCTGAAGCCGTCTTGGGCAAATCGAGCCCGGGCCGCATCAAGAATGGCGGCGCGGGTTGCTTCTGCCTGTTCTGCAGTTCGCCTTGGCATGGTTCTTTTTTTCGTTGCTGCCCTATCATACCAGTGGTACGTAATATTTTGAAGCGCGCCCGGGTCTTTTCTTTGCCTAGAGCGTTGTTTTGGAACCGCGTATGTATTTGTGCTGGGTGGGACTGGCCTCAGGCTAGCGCGGGACGCCAAGGAACTGCGCCCGCCTGCAAAGGTAAGGGCGCAGTTTTATGTCTGGACATCATTTTCCCCGCTTGTGACTTGCTACCTTAACGGACCGCACCGGCTTTCATATCCGGCGATCGCGCCCGGCATCCAAGTCTGCTTCCGCTGTGTGTGCGGAGGGCCCTTGTAAGGAAAAGGACCTGCCGCACGCTTTGCGTTCCCCGCCGGACCGATTATGTAGCGAACATGACTGAGACACCTGCCAACCAGCCCAAGCTCGAGATCCGGATCATTCCGGTCACGCCCCTGCAGCAGAACACCTCCATGATCTGGTCGACCGAGACCATGGAAGGCGTCTTCATCGATCCGGGCGGAGAAGTGGACAAGCTCATGGCCGCCGCAGACGAGTTCGGCGTGAAGATCGTGGGGGTCTGGCTGACGCATGGCCACATGGACCATGCCGGGGCCGCAGCGGCCGTCGCGGAACGAACAGGCTGCCCCGTCATCGGCCCGCATGAGGACGACCAGTGGCTGCTGGATGAAATCGAGACCCAGGGCGCAAAGTACGGCATCAGGGACGGAAAGAACGTCACGCCCGACCGCTACTTGCATGATGGCGACGTTCTGGAGCTCGCCGGCAACAAGTTCGGTGTGGTGCACACGCCTGGTCACACACCCGGCCATGTCGTGATCTACTCGCAGGAAGGCGCGCTGGCATTCGTCGGGGACGTCCTGTTCCGCGGCTCGGTCGGCCGGACAGACTTCCCGCGCGGGAACCAGCAACAGCTGGTCGACTCGATCACCGGCAAGCTCTGGCCGCTCGGCCCCCAGATGCGGTTCGTGCCCGGCCACGGGCCCCTCTCCACCTTCGGACAGGAGCGGCAGGACAATCCGTTCGTGGCGGATGAGGTAACCGGATATCAAGGCGCCGAGAAACAGGCGCCGGACGAGATAAGCCAGAAGCTGTCCAAGCGCTGGAGCTGAATCGGGCGATCGCGTCCCTGAATTCATTGTAATGTCACGCTGGGAACCAGTGCGGGGGCGAGCCGTTGATGCGGCCATAGCCACCCGAAAGGATCCCACATGACCTTCCCCGTGAAATTAATGGCCATCGGCGCCAGCGCTGCCGTACTGGCAGCTTGCACCTCTAGCGGCACAACGGAACGCAACGCCGCTTATGGCGCAGCAGCCGGCGCCGTCGCCGGTGCCGTGATCGGCAACAATGTCGGCGATGGCGACGCTGAACGCGGCGCGATCATCGGCGGCGCAGTGGGCGGCGCAGCGGGTGCCGCGAAAGGCTGCACCGAAGCTGAAGACTGCGACATGCCTGGCGTCAAAGACCAGGAAACCGAACGCGACTCCGATGGTGATGGTGTCGCCAACGCCTATGACCGCTACCCCTACGACCGTTCGCGTTGGTAGCAGGCACCGCCTGATCGCTGCACGTCGGCCCCGTTCCCGAAGGTACGGGGCCGATTTGTCTATCCAGGCCGGAAGAAAGCCGGGTGAAAAATGAAACCGTCCGCAGCACAGTCCATGTTGAAGCGTTTCGGTCATGTCGAACCGTGAATCCCCCACCCCCGAAATCAGGGTGAAGACCCGGGTCTTCGCCTGGTGTTCCCTCTGGAGCAGCGTCAATGGAGCGTTCCCGACGGAGCAACTTCGCAAGCTCGCAACGGATGACCCGGTTCGGATGGCAACGGATTTCGGACACCGCATGGCTGTAAGCGTTTCAATCGACGCGTATGCCGGGTTCTGGTCCCCCCTGCTATCGGAGCATTTTTCGGAGTGGTGCCTGCTGGTCGAATCCCCGATTGACGTGCTGATGGGCAACAATCGCGCCACGGCGATTTTCGAAACACGCCTGCAGGGCACCACGCATGACGGGAGCCGAAAATCCCAACGCCAGCACATGCAGCAAGTATTTGAAAACGCTGGCAGCACCTGGCAACTGGCGCAGGAGCAGATGACAGTTTCCTCCGAAAGCGCCTGCCTCTGATCTCTGCCTGGAACCCGCACCCAACAACTTACTGCAGCACGTACCGACTTTCTGCGCGGGTTCGTCTTGCCCAAGTCTCCGACTCTGCTATGACGCAGCCGTTTGACCGCTAGGAGTTGGGGCACATGCCAAAGCGCACAGATATTAGCTCCATTCTCGTTATCGGCGCCGGACCGATCATCATCGGGCAGGCCTGCGAATTCGACTATTCAGGCGTGCAGGCTGTGAAAGCCCTCAAGGATGAAGGCTATCGTGTCATCCTCGTAAACTCGAACCCGGCGACGATCATGACCGATCCGGGGCTGGCGGACGCAACCTATATCGAGCCGATCACGCCGGAGATCGTCGAGAAGATTATCGAAGCCGAAAAGCCGGACGCCCTGCTGCCCACAATGGGGGGCCAGACAGCGCTGAACTGCGCGCTGGACCTGCACTATGCCGGAATTCTCGAAAAGCACGGCGTCGAACTGATCGGCGCCCGGGCGGAAGCCATCGAAATGGCCGAAGACCGCGCCCTGTTCCGCGAAGCCATGGACCGGATCGGCCTGGAAAATCCGCGCGCGACCATCGTGTCGTCGCCGCGCGACGAGAAGGGCAAGTATGACCGCATTACCGGCCTCAAGCGCGCCATGGACGCACTGGATGTGGTGGGCCTGCCAGCCATCATCCGGCCGGCCTTCACGCTCGGCGGCACCGGCGGCGGCGTTGCTTACAATATCGAGGAATATGAAGAGATCTGCCGCTCCGGTCTCGCGGCCTCGCCAAACGCCCAGATCCTGATCGACGAAAGCCTGCTCGGCTGGAAAGAATATGAAATGGAGGTTGTCCGCGACACGGCGGACAATGCCATCATCATCTGCTCCATCGAGAATATCGACCCGATGGGTGTCCATACCGGCGACTCCATCACCGTCGCCCCCGCCCTGACGCTCACCGACAAGGAATACCAGGTGATGCGCAACGCCTCGCTCGCGGTACTGCGCGAGATCGGCGTCGAAACGGGTGGATCAAACGTCCAGTTCGCAGTGAATCCGGAAGACGGCCGCCTGGTCGTCATCGAGATGAACCCGCGCGTGTCGCGCTCCTCTGCGCTGGCGTCCAAGGCAACCGGCTTCCCGATTGCGAAGATCGCCGCGAAACTTGCGGTCGGCTACACGCTGGACGAGCTGGATAATGACATCACCGGCGTCACGCCTGCCTCTTTCGAACCGACCATCGACTATGTCGTTACGAAGATCCCGCGTTTCGCCTTCGAGAAATACAAGGGCGCAGAGCCGGTTCTGACCACCGCGATGAAGTCGGTGGGGGAAGCCATGGCCATCGGCAGGAACTTCAAGGAAAGCTTCCAGAAGGCATTGAATTCTCTGGAAACCGGCCTGACAGGCCTGAACGAACTGCCTTTCGAGGACGAAACGAAACTGCGCGCGGCACTGGCCATCCAGTCGCCTGACCGCCTGCGTGTCGTCGCAGAAGCTTTCCGCTCCGGTCTCGGTGTCGACGAAATCTATGCCATCACCTCGATCGACAAATGGTACTTGCGTCAGATTGAAGAGATCGTGGCCACAGAAAACACGATCCGCGCACAAGGCCTTCCGGATGATGCGTTCGCGCTGACCGACATCAAGGCGATGGGCTTTTCCGACAAGCGTCTCGCAGAACTGACTGGCAAGACGGAACAGGCCGTGCGCGATCAGCGTCATGCGCTGGATGTCCGCCCTGTCTACAAGCGTATCGACACCTGCGCCGCAGAGTTCGCGGCAAAGACGCCCTACCTGTACTCCACCTACGAACACCCGCTGTTTGGCCAGGACAAGCCCGACTGCGAATCCCTGCCAACGGCACGGGAAAAAGTGGTGATCCTCGGCGGCGGCCCGAACCGGATCGGCCAGGGAATCGAATTCGACTATTGCTGCTGCCACGCCGCGTTTGCCATGGAAGAGCTCGGCATGGAGTCGATCATGGTGAACTGTAACCCGGAAACGGTGTCTACGGACTATGATACATCCGACCGTCTCTATTTCGAACCGCTGACCGACGAGCACGTGTTCGAGATCATCAACAAGGAAAGCGGCACCGGCCATTTGCGCGGCGTGATCGTTCAGTTCGGCGGGCAGACTCCGCTGAAGCTTGCCAATCCGCTGGACCAGCAGAACATCCCGATCCTCGGCACCACGCCTGCGTCCATCGACCTGGCCGAAGACCGCGAACAATTCGCCGCCCTGCTCGACAAGCTCGGCATCCAGCAAGCGCCTTCACGCACCGCGCGCAGCGTGGACGAAGCCCAGGTCAAGGCGAACGAGATCGGATACCCGGTCATGCTGCGCCCGAGCTTCGTGCTCGGCGGCCGCGCGATGGAAATCGCACGCGACGACGTAGACCTGCGCAAGTTTGCGGCCGAAGCGCTTCAGGTCTCCGGCGACGCTTCGCTCTTCATCGACCGATACCTGTCCGATGCGACAGAGGTGGATGTCGACGCGATCTGCGATGGAGAGAATGTCCACGTCGCGGGCATCATGGAACACATTGAGGAAGCCGGCGTCCACTCCGGCGATTCCGCCTGTGCCTTGCCGCCCTTCACCCTCTCTCCCGCCCTGCAGGGCCGTCTGGCTGAGCAGACGATTGCCCTTGCCCGTGAGCTGAAGGTGCGCGGCCTGATCAACATCCAGTTCGCCGTCAAGGGTGACGAAATTTACGTGCTGGAGGCCAACCCGCGCGCCAGCCGGACCGTGCCGTTCGTCGCCAAGGCTGTGGGCGCCCCGATTGCAGGGATCGCTGCAAAGGTCATGGCCGGTGAGTCGCTGACCAGTTTTGACCTGACACACGCCCATCCGCGCCGGGTGGCCGTAAAGGAAGCCGTCTTCCCGTTCGCCCGCTTCCCGGGTGTGGATCCACAACTTGGACCCGAGATGCGCTCGACCGGAGAAGTCATGGGCTGGGACGACGATTTCGGCACCGCCTTCCTCAAGAGCCAGATGGGCTGTGGCGTGCTCCTGCCCTCCGAGGGCGCTGTGTTCATTTCGGTGAAGGATTCGGACAAGACAGGCGCCGTTGAGGCCGCCCGCGAGCTTGTTGCACTCGGTTTCACCCTTGTCGCAACGTCAGGTACGGCGGCTCATCTGGAAGCCGAGGGCCTGCCTGTTCGCACCATTAACAAGGTCAACGAAGGCCAGCCCCATATTGTGGATGCCATGATCAACGGCGAAATCCAGCTGGTTTTCAACACGACGGAAGGTGCAGCATCCATTGCAGACAGCGCCTCGATCCGGCGTACCGCCGTGGCTCACAAGATCCCCTACTACACCACGCTGGCCGCTTCGATTGCGTCGGTTCGCGCGATTACAAGCATGACGTCACGGGAAATCTCCGTGCGCGCCTTGCAATCAGCGTGACACCCCCCACTTGACGACGCTCACATTTACGACAACGATTTTCGCCCAATTACAGAGGTGACCCCCTATGGAACGCATTCCCATGACCGCAGAAGGCCATGCTGCGCTTCAATCTGAGCTCAAGAACCTCAAATCGGTTGAGCGCCCGAGCATCATCGCGGCAATCTCCGAGGCGCGTGCGCATGGCGACCTGTCGGAAAACGCCGAATACCATGCCGCCAAAGAGAAACAGAGCTTCATCGAAGGCCGCATCAGCGAACTGGATGACAAGCTCGCCCGCGCTGATGTCATCGACGTGTCCAAGCTGACCGGCGGAAAAATCCGCTTTGGCGCAACGGTCTCCCTGATCGACGTCGATTCCGAAGAGGAATCTGCCTACAAGATCGTTGGCGACGACGAGGCGAACGTGAAAGAAGGCAAGATCTCCATCTCTTCCCCGATTGCCCGCGCCTTGATTGGCAAGGAAGAAGGCGACGAGGCCGAGGTCGCCGCGCCGGCCGGGGCCCGCGCCTACGAAATCGTCAAAGTCGAGTACCGGTAAATGTCCGAGCCGGGATCGCTCGGACCCTCAGTCTGGGCGGTCTCAGATGGCCGCGCAGGCAACGCCGCCCAAGTGCACGCGGTGGTCCACGCGCTTGGCGAAACGCGACGCTGGATGAAGATCGGGCACATTGCCGGTGAAGCCCACCGGTCCGAGCCCATCGTCCTGACACCGCGCATGCCGTGGACCTGGCTGCCGGCAGATAACTGGCCTTCGCCGCTATCCGCCCTGCCCGCTGACCAGCGCGCGCTGTTACAGGCGCCATGGCCGACCGTATGGATCGCCGCTGGCCGGCGGTCTGCGGCTTTCACCCGCGCGGTCCGCGAATGGTCTGGCGGGCGTACACTGACCGTCCAGATTCTTGACCCGCGCATTTCGCCGGACAATTTCGACCTGTTGGTTACCCCCAAGCATGACGGCGTGACAGGCCCGAACGTGATCCAGACGGTCGGGTCTCCTTCCTATTTCTCGCCGCACGCCATCGAGGAGTCGGCTCAGGCCTTCGCGGACCTTGCAGACGAACGCGGAAAAAGCGCCATCGTGATTCTGGGCGGCGACAGCAAGGCCCATACATTTACAGAGGCCGCCGCTGACCGGATCGACAGCCAGCTCCGGACACTTGCCGGACAGGGCTGGCGCCTGCGGATCACGGCATCGCGCCGGACGCCCGATCCGATCCGGGCCCGGTTCCGCCAGATGGCCGACGATATCGGCGCAACATTCTGGTCCGGCACGGAAGACGGTCCGAACCCCTACATCGCGTGGCTGACATTTTCGGATGTTGCAATCGTGACAGAAGACAGCGCCAACATGCTGTCGGATGCCACGTGGCACGGCCTGCCCCTGCATATCGCCAGGCTTGAAGGCCGGTCCGAGAAGTTCGACAAGCTGCACGACAGCCTGATCGCGCATGGCGCGGCCCGCTGGTTCGACGGCACGCTGGAAACCTGGACCTACACGCCCCTGCGTGAAGCCGACCGGGTCGCTGACGCGATTGTCGACAAGCTTCTGGAGCGCCATCCTCAGCCGAATATGGGCCAATCGGACATGGTGGCCGCGCCTGATTGGCTGAGCTGACCCCGGCGGCCCCGCTTTTCCTTGCGTTTTGACCCGGCCTGAGGCCTTATGTCCCGGAATTTGGGGACAAGGAATGGCACGCGACATCGAGCCACTTCGCCAGTATTTCCGGGATTGCCGCGATGCCGCAACGTTCCGGGATCTCGGCGCTGCCGCAATGAGTTATTACGAAACCACTCACGTCGTGATGGCGAGCTATATGCACTCTCCGCCAGTCGGGGCCCATGATTTCGATGGTCAGATCCGGGTGGGGGAATTCGGTTATCCGGAGACATGGCGCGAGACCTATCTGGAAGAGAGGTTGCATCTGTGCGATCCGCTTGCGCGGAGGGCAGTGAATTTCACGCGTCCGCATTTCTGGTCCGAAGCGCCCCAACTGCCGAACCTGACGCCGCAAGAACGCCACTACCTGCAACGCGCCGCCTCGCAGAATCTGGGCGAGGGAATCGGCATTCCGCTCTTCGGTCCCGCCGGGCGAAACGGATATGCAGCACTCGGCTTTGGGCGCAGCGAAATCCCGTCGACGGATGAAGTGCTCGAATTGCAGGCCGCGTCCCAGATGGGCCACCTCGCCTACTGCCGCTTACTGCTGCGGGATCTGCCCAACGGGACGAACCTGTCCGCCCGCGAGCGGGAGATCCTCCGCTGGGTCGCTCGTGGGCGGACCAATTCCCAGATTGCGGAAGTCCTCCAACTGTCGCGCAACACGGTCGAGACCTATATCCGGCGCTGCTTTGAAAAGCTCGACGTGAACGACCGCGTATCTGCCGCCCTCAGGGGCATCGCCCTGGGCATGGTGGACTGAGACCGCCCGTCAGGCCGCAGCAACCCGCTCATCTGCCGGAATGGCCTTCAGGATAAACCCTCCCCCGAGGATGCGCGTGCCGCCGTCCGGATCATACAGCACGGCCGCCTGGCCGCGCGCGACGCCTTCTTCGGGCTCATCGAACCAGATCACGGGCGTATCGTCGTACCAACCCAGCCGGCCGGGCACAGGTGGCTGGGTGGACCGTACACGGACGAGCACAGGCGCGCCCGCATGGGCGGCCGCTTCCAGGCTTCCTGTGCCGATCCAGTTCAGTTCTTCCAGCAACAGACCGGATGTCATCAGCGCCTCACGCGGGCCGACGACGACCCGGCGGTTCGGCGCATCGATCTTGACCACGAAGAGCGGCTCTCCGGTTGCGACACCCAGGCCGCGACGCTGTCCGATTGTGTAATGGATGACGCCTTTGTGCTGACCCAGCACCCGTCCGTCCAGATGCACAATATCGCCGCCGCGCCCGGCACCGGGACGGAGCTTCTCCACGACATTCGCATAAGACCCTTCGGGCACGAAACAGATGTCCTGGCTGTCCGGCTTTGACGCGACAGGCAGATGGTAGCGGTCAGCAAGTTCCCGCACTTCCGTCTTAGGAAGACCGCCCAGCGGGAAGCGCAGGAATTCCAGCTGCTCGCGCGTCGTGGCGAACAGAAAGTAGGACTGGTCGCGGGAGGCATCCGCAGCCCTGTGCAGCTCCGGTCCGTCCGGTCCGTCGGTCCGGCTGATGTAATGGCCGGTCGCAAGGCAATCGGCGCCGAGGTCTTTCGCGGTTTTCAGGAGGTCGGAGAATTTGACCGTCTGATTGCACCGGATGCACGGGATCGGCGTCGATCCGGCGAGATAGGTGTCGGCGAAATCCTCCATCACCTGCTCGCGGAACTTCGACTCGTAATCCAGCACATAGTGCGGAATACCGATCATGTCGGCGACGTTCCGGGCGTCGTGGATATCCTGCCCTGCACAGCAGGCGCCTTTCTTCTCGATCGCGGCGCCATGATCATACAGCTGCAGGGTGATGCCGATGACATCATAACCCTCTGCTTTCAGCATGGCGGCGACAACAGACGAGTCGACTCCGCCCGACATGGCGGCGACGACGCGCGTATCGGCCGGCGCTTTCGCGAATCCAAGGGAATTGACGCCGCCTGTCCAGGCAGCCGTGGTCGTATCGGTCATTTCTCACTCCCACCGGGTTCAAGGCCCGGAGCAGCCAATGTTGAGGCGCGCATATAGCGGCAAGTGGTCAGAAGGTGAAGAGGCAGGCCTGCTCAGGCTGCGGACGTGGCAGACTTCGGGGCGCCGTTTGAGGCAATCCAGGTGCCGCGGAAATCGCGGGACGGTTCCAGCTGGTTGGTCAGGCCAATCAGGCTTTCGCCCTGCCCCAGGATCACGAGACCGCCCGGCATCAGCTGAGCGGCCAGCGAGTCCGCAACGCGGCTACGGGCCGACCGGTCCATACCGGACAACACGTTCCGGCACAGGATGACGTCGAACTTGCCCAGCCCGCCGGCGCTTTCCAGCAAATTGTGCTGGCGGAAGCTGACTTTGCTGCGCAGCGCTTCGGAAATTTCCCACTGGCCACTGTCTGTGCGGGTGAAGTGGTGCATCAGGCGGTGGATGGAGAGGCCCTTCTGGACCTCGTAATGCCCGTAGCGGCCAGCACGGGCGCGCTCGGTGGCCATTTTGCAGAGGTCAGTGGAGAGGATCTCGATCTTGGCGCCGCTCAGAGCGGCAGGCAGGTCATCGTCCAGCAGCATGGCCAGCGAATAGGCTTCCTGGCCTGTCGACCCGCCAGCAATCCAGACCTTCAGGCGGCCGGTGTTTCCCGCCTTCAGGCGCATGGGCAGGATGTCGTTGACCAGCCGATGCAGCGTATCGCGCTCCCGGAAGAACCAGGTGTCCTTGGAAACCAGTGCGGCCGCGCATTCTGCCGCAAAGACAGGATTGGCACGGGATTTCAGGCAGTGGACCAGATCGTCCAGCGACCCGAAGCCCTCACGGCGGGCAATCGGCGCCAACCGGGCTTCGATCAGATAGGATTTCGATCGCGGAATCGCCTGACCAGACCCTTTCAGGGCCAGATCTGCCAATTCGTTGAAAACCCCATCCTGCATAATTAGCTCCGGTCCCGGATTGATGCGTCTGCAAAAGTTACCGGTACAGCAAGGATTGTTAAGAAATGCTTAGATCAGACCGACTTCGGCGAACTTGCTTTCCAGTATTTCAGCGTCGAACGGCTTCATAATGAACTCATCGGCACCGGACCGAAGGGCCTCGCCGACATGCTCAGCATCATTCTCGATCGAACAGAACATGACAACCGGCTTCTTTCCGCCTTCTTCGCGGCGCAGGGCACGTAGAAAATCGAGGCCGTTCATGACCGGCATGTTCCAGTCGAGCAAGACAGCTTCTGGCATCTGCTTGCGGCAAATTTCCAGTGCTTCCGCGCCGTCGCCCGCTTCGGCCACTTCAAAGCGCAGATCCTTGATGATGCGAGCCGCAACCTTCCGCACCACGCGGGAGTCATCGACAATCAGGCACGTTTTCATGAACCACTTCCCCACTGGAAGACCATCTCCGGACGCTGGCCGAAGTGTCTTAACAAAATCTTTCGACGCCCGTCGCGCGAGCAGGCTCAGCCTTCGGCGCGCAAACCAGTGACCATGAAAATCACCTGATCATCACTTGCCTTGGCGGTCAGCTCGCCTTCAAGGCCGTCGCAGATCATTTTTGTGAAAAGCGGCTGAATATTCTCGGCCCGCCAGCCTTCGCCCGGATCGGTCCCTTCGACAGCTGCCGTAACCTCCTCCTTGACGCGGGCCCGGTCGCCCTTCGCCGTCAACGTGATCGTCAGGCCGCCAGCCTCGCTGCGGATGCGAACGCTGACCACGCCGCCCCGCGGCAGGGACTCGACCGCCATCATGACGAGATTCATCATCAGGCGTACGTGAGAAAAACTCAGATGGTCTGCTTGAAGGTCCCATTCCAGGCTGGGTTTGTGACTCTTGACGAAGGCTTCCGTAATCTTGCGGGCCTCGTGAATGTCTGCCGCACCGGCGTTCAGGCCGATGGACCCGAATGCGTAGCGCAGGAACTGGATGCGGGAGGCGGCTTTTTCGGCGCCGTCATGAAGCAGGTCTTCTGCCTGCGCCTTCATTTCGTGGTCGCCCGGCTCATCCATAAGGTCGAGCGCATTGGTGACCGAGGAAATCGGCGAGACAAGGTCGTGGCAAATGCGCGACGCAACGTACGCAGACAGGCGCGCAGGATCGATCGATGACATGGTCAGCCCTGTAGAAAATAGTGTGGCAATGGCGGCAGGATTGGGTGCTCCGCCGCTTGTGTCAATCAAAGCTGCGTGAAGTTACCGTCACAGCTGCAGAGATCACATCGCCGGGTCGTCCGGACGGTCGATATCGTCGTGCCCGTGGCGGGCAGAGTAGAATGTGAGGAAAAACAAGCCGCCGGACAAGCCGACGGTCAGCACCGCACCGATGATATAGGCCGCCCAGCCATGCCCGCTGATGCCGTCGCTTCCGCCCAGCCAGAAACGTGGCATGACGGCCAGAACCACCGCCAGGACAGCGATGCAGGCGAAGATGACGGCGATGACTTTGCGAGACATGGCCCCTACCCTAGAGCGGCAACCGGGCTGGGCAAGTCACGATGTCACTTGCGTTTCCAGACGCCGGCCTCGTCCATGTAGAACTCGCCGGCATCAAGCTTCTCGATCTGCTTCTCACCGGTCAGCCGGGCAACTTGCGCAGGGGTCGTTCCTGTCTGGGCGGCCACCTCGGCATATTTGGCAGCCCGCCGGTTGTTGATCTCGTTGACCTTGCGGACGACGGCCGGATCGGCCGTGCCGACAACGCCCAGCAGGCCGTCGATGGTTTCCCCCACCCGACCGGCATCTATGGCGGCATCGATCACGGGGTCGCCGGCAAAAGCGGCAGGCGCCATCGCGAAGGATGCGATGGCGAATACAGACGCGGCGGCGAAAGTGCGAAGGGATGTCATGACGTGTCTCCTCTCTTCGCTAGAACAGGTCCGGGTTGTCTTCGATCAGCTCCTCGACTTCCTTGTCGAGAATGATGCGGACTTCCTGGGTGATATTGAGATCGATCTTGATCGGCTTGTCTGAAGGCTCAATCTTAATCGTGTGCGTGCAGGCAGCCAGGACGAAAAATCCGGCGCCGGCAAGGAGTATGTTTCGAAAGGTCATGGGCGTCGCGGCCTCCTTGAAGCTGGCGCCACCATGCCATGGCGCAGCTTAACGTCAATCAAGGACATGGTTGTCCCTCATTCATCTTCCTGGATTTCAAGCCCGCGGTCGGTCAGCACTTCCTCGACCACGAAATCGGTCAGCTTCTGCTGGTTGGTGTAGAACTGGCTCGACCGGAAGAGCTCTGCCAGGGCCGAATCCACGGCAATGTTGAACTCAAAAGGCTGGCCCCGAACGATGTGGGCGTTCGAGCCGTAGGAAATGTCGTTCCGGCTCGTGCCGGCCAGTTTCAGCGTAATCGTCACCCGGTCGGCCACATTCCCGTCCAGCCCCACCTCCAGGACCGTGAAATCAAAATCTTTGAGCGCTTCGAAGGCCAAGCGGACATTCGCGTCAGACCGGGCCGCAGAGTCTGCTGCGTCTCCAAGATAGGCCACCCGCCCCCCGGTATCGTCCGCAAACAAGCGGGCATCGCGGATCAACACTTTCGATCGCTCGACATCAATCGGGAACCGGCCTGATACGGTCCCTTGCGCCTCGATCTTGGGAAGCTTCAGGATACGGACGAGTTCCGCCAGATCGATGGCATCCGCTGTGACCTCGACATGCTGTGTATCGGCGCCGAGCGTCCAGTCGAACGGGGAAAGCGCCAGCGTACCGCCCGAGAAAGGAAAGGCCGCCGACTCAACCGCAAGGACCTTGCCGCCGGAGAAGGCAAACACGATCCGTCCATCGCGCAGGGGAATTCCCGGATTCATGCCGCCAACCGTCAGCACCTGCGTCGGATCGGTCGAAAGCGTAAACAGGTCTGCGAAATGAACCTGTCCGTCCACATTCTCGACCCGGCCGAGACGTGGGGTCTGAAACCCGAAGTCCGACACCGTCACATCCGCCGTACCGGCAAGGCGCCCGCCGTCAATGACCACATCCGAAACCG
>QGCX01000072.1_pt1 | contig 23951 bp, 20 predicted proteins | sample 4708031 | NCBI WGS metagenome assembly QGCX01 (sample SAMN08941163, study PRJNA450518) | Sediment metagenome, whole genome shotgun sequencing project. | reverse complement strand
GCTTTTCTCTGTCAAAATAAAGGGTGTCGGTGGTCAAGGTCATTTGGCCATTGGTCAAATCCACTTGTTCCCATGCCTTGGCCAGTTTAGTGTTTCCGTCATAATTCATTTTGCCACTATTCATCTCAATGGAGTCCCCTTGTTGCAAACGGATGTTTCCAATGGCCTTTAAACGATTCTCTTCGGCATAAAAAATAGCAATATCGCACCAAAGGTCTGCACCTTGGTGCTCAAACTGTACTTGTCGCTCATCGTCCTTGCTAAAAATAGAGGCGCCAGGGAATTGGGCCTCATCCTTGGTAAAGTTGGCCCCGTAAACAATGTTTATTTGCCTACCGCCTTCGGGCTGTTGCTCTTGGGCAAAGCCGCTAAAAGCAACGAGAAATAGAATGAAAAATGAAATACTTTTCAAGTTCATGGAATTTTGCCCAAAAGTAGGATTTTTAACGGAAGTGGCATTTACCGTTTAGAAAGCTTTGGGAATTCTCTGCCAATTGGTTGCGGGTTTACTTGGATTTTACCTTCCGCGTTTTAGGGTAAGCGTAATTTGCCCGCAATGATAGGTATTGTGATAAAGAATGTGTGCGAAAAGCTTAGTTCTTGAGATGGGCCCAAAAAATGGAGTGTCAATCGTTTCTATCCATTCTTTTTCTGAAAGATTTTCAACAAGATCACTCAGTTTTTTGTAACCGTCTTCCACTAGTTTTTGGCTTTCTTCCTTGTTGTACACCTTACCATTGTCAATTTTCCCATAGTGGTGTTTTTGACTTCGGCAGGAATGCCAAAAAATTGAGCAAGTAGGTGCATAAGCTCCCCAATATGACGATAGATAAATCCGACTGATGCGGTATCCTCATTTAATTTCAGGGTGCTGTTTTCCTGAGTGATCTCGTTGAAAGTGAAATCACATGTTTTTCTGTTTTGTGCAAGTAAATCATAAAGGATGCCCTTCGTCATGCAGTTTATTTGTTTAAAAATGCTGAGTACATCCAAATCAATTTTTCCTGTTCACGAATGTAATCGCTCATCAGGGCGTTGGTGCCCTCATCGTTGGAATCCCCGGCCATTTCTAAAAGCTCTCTCTCCAAAGGCAACAGTACTTCATATCCATTTAGGATTGCCTGAACCGCTTCCGTGCCACCCGACACATTTTTTGCAACCTTTATTTTTGATAGCTCTGAGTAATCCTCATACGTATGAAGTGGAGTAAAGCCCAAGGTTAAAATTCTTTCGGCAATCTCATCGATTTTTATCAGTGAATCGTTGTAGAGTTCTTCAAATTTTATATGCAACTCAAAAAACTTTTCACCTTTGATGTTCCAGTGAAATCCGCGGGCATTCATGTAAAATATTTGATAGTTGGCCAAAAGTCGGTTTAGTTTATCGGATAGGTCGCTAGATGCTTGTTTATCAAGCCCAATTTGATTGAGTTTATTTGTCATGTCTTCTTATTTTAAGATGATTTAAAGGTAAAGAATAGGTGCCGCCTCTACAGTGATATAAGTCACATACACAAGCGATAAATCAATCATTTTTTCTTCATCAAACTAATGGCGAACCCACCTCCTTCTGCTAATTGAACCGTCAAAGGGGAACCTTTACTAATGTTGATTTCCTCAATGCTGATTGCGGTAGGATTGTTTTTGTAATGTGCATCTTCTGCATCTTTGTATATAGTGGCCTTATACTCCCCACCATCATCCAAAAAATCAAAATCAATAGTAATTTCCCTGGCATTTTCATCAGTGATGCCGCCAACGAACCAATTGCCTGTTTCTCGTTCTTTACGGGCTATGGTCACGTAGTCGCCTACTTCTCCGTTCAATACATTGGTCTCTTCCCAGTCCACACCAACATCCCTAATAAATTGCAAGGCGGGTTGACCTTCGTAATTTTCGGGTAGGTCACAAGCCATTTGAACAGGACTGTAAATAACGACATACAGCGCCAGTTGCTGCGCTAGTGTAGTGTTTACGCTGTTGTTTTCCTTGCCGGGAATATCAATGTCAAAAACTCCGGGGGTAAAGTCTATAGGGCCTGCCAACATCCTCGTAAAGGCCACAATAGGTAAGTGTTCTGGAGGGTTTCCACCATCGGCCGACCAGGCATTGAATTCCTGTCCACGGAGCCCTTCGCGTGCAATAGCATTGGGGTATGTCCTGCGAATTCCTGTCGCTTTTATAGGTTCATGTGCATTGATGGCAACATTGTATTTGGCACCCGTTTCCAATACTTTTCTGTAATGATTTACCATCCACTGACCGTGGTGGTATTCTCCTTTGGGAATAATCTTTCCTACATACCCTGTTTTAACAGAGTGAATTCCCAATTGGTTCATCAATTGATAGGCCGTATCCAATTGTTGCTCGTAGGTGCGAGGTGCTGCCGAGGTTTCGTGGTGCATAATAATTTCCACACCTTTTTCCTTGGCATACCTATTCAATTCTTCTAGATTATAATCGGGGTAGGGGGTCACAAAATCGAAGACTCCTTCGCGGTCCTCAAAACCTATCCAATGTTCCCAACCCGTGTTCCAGCCTTCGACCAAAACACCTTTGATGTTGTTTTTAGCGGCAAAATCAATATAGCGCTTGGTATTTTCTGTGGTCGCCCCATGCTTGCCCGTAGGTTTTAAATCATTGGTGAAGGTATTCATGTCTTGTGAGCCTGCGTAATCCCAAGTAGACTTACCCACGTGCATTTCCCACCAAATGCCTACATATTTTTTGGGTTCGAACCAGCTAATATCTCCTAGTTTGTTGGGCTCATTGAGGTTTACAATCAATTTTGATTCAATAAGGTCGCTGGCGTTGTCGGCAATTTGAATGCTACGCCATGGTGTTTTAAAAGGCAGTTCCTTTTTTACTTTGTACCCAGTTCTATCGGAACCTACCAATTCACTGGTCAATAACAGGGATTCATTGTCAACTTTTAAGGTCATTCCAGCATAATCGGTAAGATTGGCCTCATGAAAACTCAGATGCAGCCCATCTGCACCACGCATTGTCACTGGAGTATTTACGGCATTTTCGGGAATATAGGTCGCAGCAAGGTCAGCATTGTCTCTTTTGGATATGGCATCGATTTCTGAAACTTTGGTGGTGTTGTAAAGATGTTCATAGATATCCCAGTCGCCGGGAATCCAAAATGTGGTATAATCTTCGGTCAACTGAAACTCGGTGTTTTCATCCATGATAGTGATACTGTCAATCCCTTGTTGGGGCAGAAACTCGTAGCGGAAGCCAACACCATCATCATACGCCCTAAAATAAATATTGAACTTGCGGTTGGGAGCTTCTGTTTCTTCTAGCTCAACTTTGAGCTCATTGTAATGATTCATAACTTCCCTTTGCTCGCCCCAAGGCATCTCCCAAGTTTCATCAATGGTATTTGTAGTTGAATTTATGATGCTCAGATTTCCGTTTAAGGACTTTTGGTTCTTAAAATCAAAACTCATGGAAGAAGAATCGATAACAATTTTGTTGTTATGATTCACAAAATAATAGGGTGTACCATCTTCCGAAAGATGAAAATCTATAGAATTGGTCCCGTTGGGAGATGTTATTGATAATTGTGTAGGTTCTTTAGTGCAGGAAATAAGGATTCCTACCAAAAATAGAAGGGTCAGTGTTTTGTTCATGTTATTGATATTTAGTCAATTATATGTGAAGTAAAATAATATCCTAGATTTGAAAAACAGGACATTGAAGTTACTGAAAAATGAACAAAAAACCGAAGTTTACCTATGAATAGTCTGGGTCCTGTCAGGGCCTACGGATACTATTTTAATGGGTACATTTAATTCCTCCTCCAAAAACGCAATATAGTCGTTTAAGGTAGCTGGCAACTCTTCTGCTTTGGAAAGTTTTGTAAGGTCCTTGGACCATCCTTTCATTTCGGTATATAAAGGAGTTACATACTCTTCTTCAATGTTGTAGGGCAAATGCTGAATTTCTTCGCCTTTGTATTTGTATGCCGTACATACTTTAATGTTGTCAAAGCCACTTAGAACATCAGCTTTCATCATCATCAATTCGGTTACTCCGTTAATTTGAACGGCATATTTCAAAGCAACCAGATCCAACCAGCCACAACGTCTTGGTCTTCCGGTGGTAGCACCAAATTCGTTACCTATTTTTGCCATTCTTGCACCATCCTCATCAAAAAGTTCGGTCGGGAATGGGCCACTGCCAACTCGCGTTGTGTAGGCCTTAAATATTCCCAAAACCCTTTCAATTTTATTGGGAGCAACACCGAGTCCGGTACATGCGCCGGCCGCTGTAGTGTTGGAGGAGGTTACAAAGGGATAGGTTCCGAAATCAATATCCAATAGGGAACCTTGCGCACCTTCGGCCAAAATCTTTTTGCCTTCGGCCTGAGCTTTAAAAATGTATTCCTCGCTATCAATAAAGGTCAATTTTTTAAGGGTTTCTACACCTTCGTAAAATTCGGCCTCCAATTCATCGAGGTTATACTGAATATCCACATCGTAAAAATCGATCATGGCCTCGTGCTTATCGGCGAGGGCGCGGTATTTTGTTTTCCAGTCCTCGAACTCCAAATCCCCGACACGCATACCATTACGGCCAGTCTTGTCCATATAAGTTGGTCCGATACCTTTTAGGGTAGAACCAATTTTCGCTTTTCCTTTGGAAGCTTCGGAAGCTGCATCCAACAAGCGGTGGGTTGGCAGGATCAAATGGGCTTTTCGAGATATAAAAAGCTTGGACTCAATATCAATATTGAATTGCTCCAAGTTATCCAGTTCTTTTTTGAAGATTACAGGGTCTATTACCACTCCATTCCCAACAACGTTGATAGCGTTTTTGTGAAAAATTCCTGAGGGAATAGTGTGTAATACATGTTTAATGCCATCAAATTCTAAAGTGTGTCCTGCGTTTGGACCTCCTTGAAATCGGGCGATAATATCGTATTCCTTGGTAAGTACATCAACAATTTTTCCTTTTCCTTCGTCTCCCCATTGGAGTCCAAGCAATAAATCTACCATGTAATGTGTGGGTTATTCGGTTAGGTTTTCTTCTTCTTTGTTTCGAGTTCCGTAGAAATATAGTGAGTGGTTGCTGATCTTAATATCAAAAACCTCTTCAATTGTCTTTTTTATGGATTGGATGCGCGGGTCACAAAATTCTACAACTTCGCCGGTATCCGTTAAAATAACATGATCATGCTGGCGGTCGAAATATGATTTCTCATACTGTGCCTGATTTTTGCCGAATTGATGCTTGCGAACCAATTTGCTCTCCAACAAAAGTTCAATGGTATTGTAGAGTGTAGCTCTGCTTACCCTATAGTTTTTTGTTTTCATTTTAATGTAGAGGGATTCCACATCAAAATGATCGTCACTATTATAAATTTCCTGTAAAATGGCGTAGCGTTCAGGGGTTTTACGATGCCCTTTTTCCTCAAGGAACGAGGTGAACACGTTTTTTACAATTTCCTGATTTTTATTGTTTCCCATGTCTTTCTGCATAGCTAATGCACAAAGGTACAGTTAAAAATTAAATTCTTGTCACTTTATCTATCCCTTCGACCTGCTTTAAACTATTCATCAATTTTTTAAGGATATTGTTGTTTTTTACAACCAAAGTGATTTTCCCCTTGAAGGTACCTCCATCCGCACTAAAGTTTAGATTCCGCATATTAACGTGCATATTTTCGGAGATAATTTTGGTGATGTCCTTTACCAATCCCATGTTATCGATTCCAGTGATTTGAATATCCACAGAAAACTCCTCCTGTGACGAATCTATCCATTTAGCACTGATGATTCTGTAGGCGTAGTTTGATTGTAGTGAAATAGCATTGGGGCAGTTCTTTTTGTGTACTTTGATGCCATCGTTTACGCTAACAAAACCAAAAACTTCATCACCAGGTATGGGATTGCAGCATTGAGATAATTTATAATTGAGTCTTTCTTCTTCCTTGCCAAAAACAAGTAGATCGTATTTGGTGGTAATTTCATTTTTGTCGACATCTTTAGGAGCAGGGGTCTTGCGGATCCGGTTCTTAAAGAAATTGATAAAGGCATTATGATATGAAGAGGCGAAATCTTTGAGTTTATCATTGTCAATAACTCCGATACCCACTCGATAGAAAAGATCCAAACTGGTCTTCAACTTGAAGAAAGTCACCAGCTTGTTTACGGTATCCTCGTTTAGATTGATTTTTTGCGCTTTCAGTTTTCGGCGCAATACTTCCTTACCTTCTGCAGCGACCTCTTTTTTCTCTTCACCGAGCGATGATTTAATCTTGGAACGTGCCCGTGCCGTTTGCGCGTAATCCAACCAGCTTTGGGTGGGTTTGGCGCTTTCGGAAGTTATAATTTCAACCTGGTCACCACTGCGGAGTACGGTTCCCAAGGGTACGAGTTTTCCGTTTACTTTGGCGCCACGGGTCTTCATGCCCACTTCGGTATGAATATTAAAGGCGAAATCCAAGGCGGTTGCGCCTTTGGGCATCGATTTTAAATCCCCTTTAGGGGTAAAGACAAATATTTCCTTGGAATATAGGTTTAGTTTGAATTCCTCGACAAAATCAACGGCATTTCCATTGGCGCCTTCCAAGGCTTCTTGTAGCTTGTTAAGCCATTCTTCTATACCCTGTTCTTTTTGGGTTCCATGCTTGTATTTAAAGTGTGCGGCATAGCCTTTTTCGGCAATTTCGTGCATGCGTTCACTTCGTATCTGAACTTCAACCCATTTGCCCTTTGGTCCCATTACTGTAATGTGGAGTGCTTCATAACCTGTAGATTTAGGCGATGTAATCCAATCACGCAATCGAATAGGGTTGGGGGTGAAGTGATCGGTAACAATGGAATATATTTTCCAAGCGAGGAATTTCTCGTTCTTACGGTCCGATTTGTATATAATCCGAATAGCAAATTTATCATAGACCTCATCGAAGGTGACATTCTGGGTCTTCATCTTTTTACGGATGGAGAAAATGGATTTCATCCTCCCTTTGATGTAGTAATTCAAACCTTCTTTATCCAAAGAAGTTCTAATGACATTGGCAAAATCCTCGATATAGGCCGAACTCTCTTCTTCGGTATCCTCTATTTTAGCCTGAATATCATGATAGACTTCGGGTTCTGTATATTTTAAAGAAAGGTCTTCCAGATGGGTTTTGATGTTATACAACCCTATTCTGTGTGCCAGAGGAGCATAAATGTATAACGTTTCGGATGCAATTTTTACCTGCTTGTGCTCTGGCATGGAATCCATGGTGAGCATATTATGGTACCGGTCCGCTATCTTAATAATGATTACCCGAACATCATCGTGTAGGGTCAGCAGCATTTTTCTAAAGTTCTCTGCTTGCTGACTAATGTCCTTATCCTTTTTTAAATGGGCAATTTTAGTTAGGCCATCCACAATTCGCGCTACAGTTTCACCGAACATTCGCTCAATATCAGCTAAAGTATAGGGTGTGTCTTCGACCACATCGTGAAGCAGGGCAGCGGAAATGGATACGGCATCAAGACCTATTTCCGAAGCTACAATCTTGGCTACGGCGATTGGGTGAAAAATATAAGCTTCCCCGGATTTACGTCGCTGGTCTTTGTGGGCGTCCACGGCCACATCAAAGGCGGAACGAATCAACTTCTTGTCATCATCCGTCAGGGTTTGGTAGCTTATGCGAAGTAATTCCTTGTACTGCTTCGCAATCTCCTTGTTCTCTTTTTCAATAGCAGCCTCTGTCATAGTATATTAAATTTACTACAATCTTATAATCTAACCAACAAAATCTATGCCTTTAGGTTCCGGATACGTTCCACCAGTGGTGGGTGGGAGTAGTGAACAAAAACATAAGCGGGATGCGGCGTTAAGTTGCTCAAGCTTTTTTTGGACAACTTTTTTAAGGATGATACCAATGGTGATGCGGCAAATGTGGTCTTAGCAAAATCATCGGCCTGAAACTCGAATTTTCTCGATAAATAGTTCATGATCAAACCAGTTATTTCCGAGATTGGACTGTATAACAAAGCAAATCCGACCAATGCGGCATGGAAACTTGGTGTGGACACGCCAATGGCCAATGAAATCTCAGGATGGTTGATGAATAATGAAAGTATGAACAATGTCAGGCCTGTAGTCGAGAGGGAAACAATAAGGTTGACAATAATGTGTTTGCGTTTGTAATGACCTACTTCGTGCGCTAATACAGCTACAATTTCATCCTCACTCAAATCATTGATCAACGTATCGAACAAAGTGATTCTTTTCTCTTTTCCAAAGCCCGAAAAATAAGCATTTGCCTTTGTGGACCGCTTGGAACCATCAATTACAAATATGTTTTGAAGCTCAAACCCCACTTTTTGGGCATAATTTTCAATGGCACTTTTTAAACTTCCGTCTTGCAGCGGTGTTTGCTTATTGAAAAGCGGAACAATCAAACGGCTGTAAAACAAATTAATGAATAAGATGATCACACCGACCATGATCCATGCGTAAATCCAAAAATTGGGACCTGTGGATTGGTAGAATAGCATAAAAAGGGTCAGAATACCACCTCCTAAAATGATGGTTAGTATGGCCCCTTTGATTTTGTCCGATAAAAAAATGGACTTCGTAGTCTTGTTGAATCCGTATTTCTCCTCAATCACAAAGGTTCGATAGTAGGAGAATGGTAATCCCAAAATGGAACTTCCCAACATAATGATTCCAAAGAAAATCAAAGCCATTGGAATAGGTTTGTCGGTAATAGAGCGAGTGAGTTGGTCAACCCATTCAAAACCTCCGAAAGACAAAAAACATATTGTCAGCACCAGAGAGAATCCATCGGAAATAACCCCAAATTTATAATTGGTTTGTTTGTATTGTTGTGATTTTTGATACTCGTTTTCGTCAAAAACATCAGCGAGTTCTGGCGGGAGCGTAGATTTGAAACGCTTGGCATTCAGGTACTCCAAATACTGGTGAACCAGATATTGGACCACAAGGATTCCCAAGATAACATAAAAGAGTGAATTTTTTTCCATAGCTTAAAATCCGCGCTGGCGCTTCGCTTCAAATATAAGTATTGCAGCGGATACCGAAACATTCATGGAGTCTATTTCTCCTTGCATCGGTATAATTATGTTTTGGTCGGAATTTTGAAGCCAAGTATCGGTCAATCCAGTAGCCTCCGTACCCATCACTAGGGCCGAAGCGGCTTTAAAATCACAATCTACATAATTTTTGGAAGCAGTCAGGGCAGCACAGTAAATTTTGATTTGGTTGGTTTGTAAAAAGTCAATGATTTCGTCCGTGGTTCCTACGCCTATCTGGTTGGTAAAAAGACAACCTACGCTGGAACGGATAATGTTTGGACTATATAGGTCAGATTTGGGATTTGCTATTAAAACAGCGTCAACGGCAGCGGCATCCGCAGTTCGCAAAAGCGCACCGATATTTCCAGGTTTTTCGGGAGCTTCGGCAACCAACACCAAAGGTGTTTTGTTCTTAAAATTGATGTTTTTTAATGCATGGTCCTTGGACTGTATTAGTCCGAGAACACCTTCTGTGGTACCACGATGTGCAATTTTGCTATAAACGCTTTCAGAAACTTGGATGATTTCAGGACTTGAAGCCTTAGTGAACGATGCAATGGAAATAGATCCCATGATTTCTGGACAAAAAAGCAAGGTTTGCAAAGTATATCCTCCTTTTTGGGACAATTCAATTTCCCGTTGTCCCTCTACAACAAAAAGCCCGGTCTTTCTTCTTTCACGGGATTTTTCTTTGAGGAGCAGGATTTTTTTTGCCAAAGGATTTTGGGTACTACTAATCAATTTAGTTTCCATACGCATGGTAAAAATAGCCATTCCTGTAATTAAAAAAAGGGCTTTTCGACCAACTGGTAAAATACATACCATGAACAAATTAACCATCCTATTACTTTTTTTGGTCATTTCTGCCTGTAAACAAAATTCAAAACCTGTAAAGACTGAAGAACCTGTCCAGGAAGAAATGTCCGAATCCAAACCTCAATATCCAGATGCCTTGGTCAAGGTTTTTGACGCCCATGGAGGATTAAATCAATGGAAAAAACAACGAACATTGTCTTACGTGCTGCCTAAACCTAAGCTACCTGAAACCCATACTATAGACTTATGGTCTAGAAAAGATAGAATTGATACGGAACAATTTTCAATGGGTTTTGACGGCAAAGAAGCCTGGCTTTTGGATACCGACAAAACCTATAAAGGCGATGTTGGTTTTTATCATAATTTGATGTTTTACTTCTATGCCATGCCTTTTGTATTGGCAGATGATGGTATTATCTATTCTGAAGCTGAAGCCATATCTTATGACGGAAAAAGTTATCCAGGGATACAAATAGCCTACAAGTCCGGGGTTGGTGCCTCATCTAAAGATGAGTACTATATCCACTTTGACCCAGAGACCCATCAAATGGCTTGGTTGGGCTATACCGTCACGTATCGTTCCGGGGAAAGCTCGGACAATGTTAGATGGATAAATTATAATGATTGGCAAGAAATTAATGGGGTAATACTTCCCAAATCCATTACTTGGCACAAATATGAGGAAAGAAAGATAATGGAACCTGCAAGCACAGTTAATTTTGAAGAAGTTGGGTTGAGCGAAAATTCCAAACCAGAAGCGTTTTATGTAAAACCAGAAAATGGGGAGTATGTTCCTGTCAAAATGAATTAAGTATGTAGGGAATGGAGACGGTCTAAAATGTTTGTTTTCGTTAAGCCGAACTTAATCAAGGGGTCTTAGAGTGATTTTTATCACCAACATGGTGAGATTTCAAAACAAATTCGGAAAGACTTTTTTAAATTCTTTTTAGACCATCTCTACTTTTGTAATCTACTTTTCCAAAACCCAATTACCGATACATAGGGCATCCAAACCGGTTGAATAAAAGCAACGCAACGCATGTTGGGGTGATTCAACAACAGGTTCTCCCTGAATATTGAAACTTGTGTTCAGCACAACGGGCACACCTGTTTTTTTCTCAAATTCGGAAATAAGTTGATGATATCGTGGGTGCAACTCCTTGTCGACAGTTTGTAATCTAGCACTGCCATCAACATGGGTGACTGCAGGAATTACATCTTGTTTATCATTGAGTACATTACAAACCTTGAGCATAAAAGGAGCTTCAACCTCTAAATCAAAAAAGTCCTTGTATTTTTCTACTAAAGCTGAGGGAGCAAAAGGTCTATAGGCTTCCCTAAACTTGACTTCTGCATTGATCTTGTCCTTCATGTTCGGATAAGCAGGGTTTGCAAGAATACTTCTGCTACCCAAGGCCCTTGGTCCGATTTCCATTTTACCTTGAAACCAACCAATGATTTTTCCTTCAGAAAGAAGCCAGGCAGCTTTCTCGCAAATGTTCTCCACATAGTTGGCCTTTAGTTTTGCCCCTTTTATTGCTTTTTCTATTTCCTCATTATCGTAGGATGTTCCTATATATGCATTATTGTGTATAGAATTTCTTTGTTTTTTAAAGATTCCGTTGTACAAGTAATAGGCTGCTCCTATTGCAGTTCCATTATCTCCGGCTGCAGGCATTACGTATACATCCTTAAATTTACTTTCCCGCACGATTCTTCCATTCATAACACTATTCAAAGAAACTCCACCAGAAATCACCAAATAGTCTGCCTTTGTTTTTTCATATAAAATATCACATATCTCCAGAACACGATCTTCTAACACTTTTTGAAACGCTGCAGCAGCGTTTTTATGTCTATCCTCAAATGGATCATTCCTATCTCTTGGTTTTCCAAAAACTTCTATGAACTTATTAGAATATGTGTTTTTAACAAGATATTGAAAGTTGAAATAGCTAAGGTCTATCTTCACCTTTCCTTTCCTATCGATTTTTAGAATTTTTTCTACCTCACTTTTAAAAACATTCGGGTCGCCCATTGGAGCTAATCCCATTGTTTTACCTTCATCATAGTTAGGCCTAAACCCGCAAAATTGGGTTACTGTTTCGTAAAATGAACCAAATGAATTAGGAAAAAATGATTCTTGAAACCTCTCAATAGAATTATCTTTTCCATAACCCATCCATGTCGTTGCCCATTCACCAGAACCATCGATTCCTAAAAGGGCCGCCTCTTTATATGGTGAAACAAAAAAAGAACCCGCCACATGGGTCAAATGATGCTCAATAAAATGAACCTCGGGTTTTTCTTGATTTGATTTCCAATGATTTTTATACCAAAGCCAAAATCTTCTCTGTTTTGCATATGCATTTACAACATGATGTCCAAAAAATGGCAGAAACGATTTTGGTCTTTTTAAGATATAAATTAGCTTTTTAAACCAGTGGGTAGTGGGTTTTATTGAAACTGCAATATGATCAATGTCATTATAGGATATACCAGCTATCTTTAAACATCTATAAATTGCCAATTGTGGAAATGCTTGCGTATGTTTAACTCTACTTAGTCTTTCCTCCTCGATAGCTACGATAAGCTCCCCATCCTTTACAATGCACGCTGTAGAGTCATGGAAATAATAATTTAACCCAAGTATTATCATTTTAGTAAGATTAATTGAAGAATGGGTTTAGTAATATTTTGAAAATAAGCACTTGAATCTTAATTTGAACAGATTTTAGTTAAAATGATTTTTTTATCGATAACGAGTGAATTAACCAAAATTGTTGAATAAAAAACTTCTACCTTTTGTTCTTTGAGTATTTTTCCTCGGTAGAAAGAACACCTCCTCCCACTCATTTACCAATTAGCTCTAAGAAAGGCTCCTTGACTTATTCAATCTCCTGAAATTCCTTTAGAAATAATCTATTTCAACATACGTTTAGCTCTTATTTCCGAAACAAATAGATTATGTTTTTGTTCTTTTTCCGATTCCTTTAACGGCGCGAATCACACCTAGCTCTTTCTCTAACGTTTTTTTACCCTCAATCCTATAGGTCAACCCAAGCGGATGCTACATGTTTTTAGAGACTTTTTAAGTATTTGCCGCCTGTTTTTTAGGTGGAGTTTAAATATTTCTAAATATGACTTTTTATAAAAAAAAGCGCCCATTTGGGGCGCCTTTTTACAGTGCTATTTCTTTTATTGTCCTTCTTTTTCTCTTTCGTATTTTCCCATATACCGTTTCCAAAGTTCGGTTTGATGGGTCTCCAAAGAAATATCCCTACCATCAATATAGGCTTTGGTAAGTTTATTGGTACGCATATCTAATGCATCCCCTTCAGAAATAAAGAGCGTGGCACTTTTGCCTTCCTCCAAAGTTCCGTACATATCATCAATACCCAGAATTTTAGCTGTATTACCGGTAAGTAACTGTAAGGCGGTTTCCTTGTCAAGTCCTTGAGCTACCGTTTGTCCTGCATAAAAAGCAAGGTTCCTAGCTTGGAAATTGGCAGCATCCTCGTTTTGAAGACCCACCAAAAGGCCAGCATCCAACAATAATTTTGGTAATTTATAAGTGATGTCATAATCATCATCCTCAAAATTAGGCAAGGCATGAGTGCGCTCTACTAAAACAGCCACATTATGTTGTTTTAGAAAACCTGCAATTTTGTTTGCTCTATATCCTCCAACGATTACCACATTTTTAACACCCATTTCTTTGGCCATAGTCACGCCATCGGTCATTTCCTTTTCGCCATCGGCATGGATGTACAAACGCTGAGATCCATCAAAAAGGCCTTGCATGGCAGCAAATGGAAGGTTTTTCTCCTTATCACCTGCTTTTCCGTAGGCTTTGGAATTTTGAAAGAACATTTTAATGTCATCCATTTCTTTTCCATAATCTTTGTTGGGGATATATCCTCTTTCTTCTCCCATCCACCAACGGCCTCTTCTAAAGAGGTTGGGCCAGTTCATGTGGATACCATCATCGGTTTTTAAGGCAGCGTCTTCCCAGTTCCAAGCATCAAACTGAACAATACTGGACGTTCCTGAGATGGTGCCTCCCACAGGAGTAACTTGTCCAATAAGAACCCCATTCGGGCGCATACTTTCCACAACTTTTGATTCTGCGTTGTAGGCAATCAAACTGCGAACATGAGGAATCATTTCACCGATTTCATCTTGGTCATCACTTGCTCTTACAGCATCAACTTCGACCAAACCAAGTGATTTGGATGGTGCGATAAAGCCTGGGTATACATGTTTGCCTTCGGCATTGATCATGGTTCCCATGGTTGGAGCCGCAATATCGGCACCAATGGCCGTAATCTTACCATCATTAAAAACAATGGTACAGTTCTCTATCACCTCTCCATTGCCAATATGGGCCGTGGCACCGATTATGGCAACTTGTTCGGATTGAGGTGGGGCAGGAGTTTGCTGTGCATTCAATGAAACCCCAAAAACAATTGCTATGATTAAAAATATTTTTTTCATGATTTATTTTTTAAAGGGTGTCACAATTAAACTCTTGTTTCTTGCTCTGAACGGGAGTACGTGTTTTCTCTCCTTTTTTCTTTTCGTTCAACATCATTCCAATCAGTTGGTTTCTTTCCTTTTTGATGGATTCTCTGAGCTTTTTGTCCTTTTCCAAGTCAAAATAGACTTTTCCTTCAATCAAAGTTTTTTCTGCTTTAGCGTAAACGGATAATGGATGGTCGCTCCATAGCACTACGTCAGCATCTTTGCCTTCCTCGATACTTCCTACGCGGTCGTCCAAGTGAAGCAATTTGGCAGGATTCAAGGTTACCGTTTTCCAAGCTTCAATTTCTGACATACCGCCATATTTCACTGTTTTACCAGCTTCTTGGTTCAATCTTCTGGACATTTCAGCATCATCACTATTGATGGCCACAGTTACACCTTGACTTGTCATAATAGCTGCGTTGTAAGGTATGGCATCGTTTACCTCGTATTTGTACGCCCACCAGTCGCTAAATGTACCTCCGCCAACGCCGTGCTCGGCCATTTTATCGGCTACTTTGTAACCTTCCAAAATATGGGTAAAGGTGTTCACGCGGAAATCAAATTTCTCGGCAACCTTCATCATCATATTGATTTCGCTCTGTACATAAGAGTGGCAAGAAATAAAGCGTTCTCCATTCAAGATTTCGGCCAATGTTTCCATTTCCTCATCATAACGGTAAGGCTCACCGCTTTTTTTCTTGGTGTCATATTCCTTGGCGCGCTGGAAGTAATCGGTATATACTTGTTCCACACCCATTCTTGTTTGTGGGAAACGGGAATAGCTGCCCCAGTTGGACTGCTTTACGTTTTCCCCCAAAGCAAACTTGATGAATTTAGGGGAGTTATCAAATATCATGTCCTCGGCACTTTCTCCCCATTTTAATCTTAAAATGGCAGATTGTCCACCAATTGGGTTGGCAGAACCGTGAAGCAATTGAGCTGTTGTTACACCACCAGCTAAATCTCTATATATGGCAACATCTTTGGGGTCGACAACATCTTCCATGCGTACTTCGGCAGAAGAATTGTGTCCTCCTTCGTTTATGGCCAATGCGGCAATATGGGTGTGCTCATCGATTATTCCTGCAGTAAGGTGCTTACCTGTGGCGTCCACCACGGTAGCTCCACCAGCACGAAGGTCTTTACCAACTTTAGAGATTTTACCGTTTTTGATAAGTACATCGGTATTTTCTAAAATGCTTTGGCCCGTCCAAACGGTTGCATTTTTAAATAGGATGTTTTCTTGCTCTGGTTTTTTCTTGAAACCATAACCAACATTGGGATAGGTCAAGGCCATTAACTGAGGTTTTTCAGTGGCTTCTTTATCTTTTGATTTTTCCTCAAAAGATGAAGTCTTGGTCATTGTGGCCGAAGTTTCGTCACCATTTGGAAGAACCACATTTCCTTTGATAGTTTCAACACCTGGCAAAACATGGGCAACCATTCGGTAAGAACCAACATTGTCTTCACTAAAAGAAATATTCAACCAATCTGCTGAATAATCAATTTTGGAATCTACCTTTTCGTCACCTTTTTTGATTTCTGCTTTTGGTTTATCGGCATCTCCTGTCAGTGAAACTGTGTAAGTACTTCCGTTAACGGCTAGATTGTAATCGCCGCGAATATCGATGACATCCATACTCTCGATTACGTTCTTGGTTCCTTGAACCCAGTTTTCGTAAAGCGTGGTTCCTTTGTCAAAAATATCTCCGGACGTAATCAAGAAGTTGGCTTGGCTTCCAGCTTGCAATGAACCAATTTCGTTGGATTTGCCTAAAATTTCAGCAGGAACAGTAGTCAAAGCTTCCAATGCTTTAGTTTTCGAAAGTCCATAAGTAATGGCCTTCATGATTTTTCCTTTCAATTCTTTTGGGGACTTAAGTCCGTGCAAAGTGATGGAGAAATCCACACCGTTATCGGCCAAAACCTTTGGATTGGACGGGGCCAAGTTCCAATGTCTCATATCTTTCAAAGCAATGTATTTTGCTTCATAAGGGTTGGAAACGTCGAATGCATCTGGAAAATCCAGCGGTAGAATCAACTTGGCATTGGAGGCCTTAATATCATCAATACGCTCGTACTCATCGCCTCCAGCTAAAATAGTGTACTGAATTCCGAACAAGTCTCCGATTTTATCGGCACGTAAAACGTTGCCATTGTCGCCAGCTGCATAAATCTGGGTTAATCCTTTGTTGGCAATAAGAGCTTCCAAAGAACGGTCTTTGGTATCCACATTGCCTTTGCTGTACCAATCCATGTCATAATACACCTGACGCATCAAAGCCATGGCTCCCATCAATGAGCCAGGGTAGGATTGCCTGGATGCAACACTTTTTTTAAACGAAAAGTATTGTGCAGATTTATCCGATAGAATTCGCTGTGCTTCAGATGCTTCGTCGTTCAAGGCAACCAAAACTCCAGTTCCTCTCGCGATACCGTCCTCAATATGTGCGTTGATAGTTCCAAAACCAGCATTTCTAAGCTCCTTGGCTTCTTTGGCATCATACGTAAAACTGTTGATGGCGTCTTTCTCTGGCATTATGTGATCGTTCCAGTAAAAACCTTCTCTCGATGGGCCATATTGTGCGGACCTTCCGCCGCCGCTGGCTTTCTTGGGAAGTTCTACGCCAAATCCTGAGAAAACATCTATAAAAGATGGGTAGATGGATTTTCCATCCAGATTTTCTACCACTGCATTTTTGGGTATGCTTACGGATTTCCCCACTTGTACGACTTTGCCATTTTGGATGAGCAAAGTACCATTGTTGATGACTTGTGTGGGGGTTACATAAATCTTGGCATTGGTAAATGCCATGTAATTGTTGTTCTTCTTTGCCTTTACACCGTCATTTTTTGGAAAATAATCCTGTGCAAACAAAGAAACACTGCCCATAAAGAGAAACAGCGCTAAAAGTTTAAGTTTCATAAGGTTTGAATTGAATTAGTCGGTTTAAAGATAACCTTTGTAAAAGGACTCCGCAAGTTTCAATTCTGGGGAAATTGCTGTTTCCTGTAGTTGATGATAAGCCCTACCACTGCATTATAACTTTTTATGCCTTCCTTTTGGTTGTTCACCTTTAAAAAAGTGTTGAACACGGATTTGAAGATGGGTTCCAAGGGGTTCTCATATTTTTCCCAAAAATCCCGCAATTCATTAAAATTTTCCTTCACTCCGGGATTGATAGTACTCACGATTTCATTGTATGCTTCCTCATCTTTATAAAAAAGGTCGGTAAGGCAATACCCAAGGGCATGATTGTAAGCCGAATATTTAAAATAGGGGTCTTCACTTTGTGAAGTGACCAAAAAGCCTATAAAATTGGTAGCTCCCTCGGCGGAATATCCTAATTGATGCCCAACTTCGTGTCCGCTTACGGTGGGCAGCCTAAATTTTGGAGTAATACCATTTACTTGAGCCTCGTTGGTAAATGGGTTGAGGTAGCCACCATACCCCATAAAAGTTAGAGGTACGCTGTATATGGACGATTTAAGGCTCCGATGTTGGTATTTAAAATCGGGGAATTGCTTTGCAAAGTTTGCGTAGGCCTTCTCCGTTTTTGTAAAGATTTCTTTTTTGGAATAGGGGATGTGCACGGGTGAAACAGTATCTCTAGTTAATTCAAACTGATATTGGTTGGTCCTATCAACAATATATTGTGTCAATTCCACCAGTTCTTCAACGGTATAATCACGTTCAATGCCCAGTTTCCAGTTAATGGGTTGGCGGTAGTAGTTCATGCCCCAAAGCAGATGAAAGGCAAAATAAACGATGGATAGTACGACGATGATATCCTTTAAAAATAACAGTGGTTTCCGTTTGATGCTTTTCCAATGTTTGTAAATGTACCTAATGGCTAAAATTACTAGCACAGTGTACACCAAATCCCCAAAGGAAAAAGGAATCCAACCTAAAAGGATTCTTGAAAATTGAGAAATGTATGAGTAAATTCCATTGCTATAGTAATCTTCCACAAAGTTTGGGTAGCTACTTAGCCACTTTACCAATAGAATTTGTATTGGCAGGGCAATGGCAATAATTGTCTTGGTTTTTTGTCCCATCAAAAATGAAAGCAATGCATTTCGGTCAACTAAAAAAGCCGTACGGAAAAGTACGGCTTTTTTGTGTTATGACTTTATATTTTGTTACTGTATTCCAACGATTTCCACATCAAAAACCAAAGTGGAACCACCAGGGATAGGGCCGTAGTCGTTATCTCCGTAACCCAAGTGCGGAGGGATGAACAAACGTACTTTGTCACCAACTTTCATCGTCAACAAACCTTCACGGAAACCTGCTGCCAACTGGGCATCTGGACTATAATCCATTGGGAACGGACGGTATCCGCCCTGATCTCTTCTGCCTGGGTTCAATTGGTTGAATTTGGTGGCGACTTCCTCGATATTGCTATCAAATAAATCACCGTTGAACAACCATCCGGCATAGTTTACCAATACCTTTTGACCAATCTTTGGCTGCTCTCCATCACCTTCTTTCAATTTTAAAATACGCAGACCGCTATTGGTTTCCTCCGCTTCGTTAACTTGTTCGGTAAATTGGGCAGTTAAATCTTCTTTCATTTTGATGAATGCCTCTTCGGCTGCTTTAGCTTCTTCAAAATAATCGCTCATGATCTGAACGGCATCAAACTGACGTGCTTCCTTGCCATTGCGAACAATTTCCACATGATCCATGGCAATTTCAGAAATTGGTCTATCACCAGCACCAGTTTTCACATTGGCAATCGTGTCAACTACATCCATTCCTGCGACTACTTCACCAAAAACGGTGTGTTTGTCATCTAACCATGGAGTGGCCTTATGGGTAATGAAAAATTGGCTGCTGTTGGTCTTGGGCCCTCTGTTGGCCATGGAAAGGATTCCTTTTTTGGAGTGTCTCAACGAATCGTTAAACTCATCCTTGAAAGTATATCCGATATTTCCACTTCCAGAACCTGTTGGGTCCCCACCCTGAATCATAAAATCCTTGATGACCCTGTGGAATACAATCCCATCGTAGAATTTTTTGTCCTTGTACTCATCGTTCACAAATGGATTTTTGCCTTCTGCCAAGGATACAAAGTTGGCCACGGTAACCGGGGTCTTTTTGTATTCCAATTGGATGATAATATCTCCCTTCGTGGTCTGGATATCGGCAAAAATACCATCTCCCAAATCAGCATATTTGCTCGACTTGCATCCTATAATCACTAGGAGAAATAATGGTATGATGTAAAATAATTTCTTCATTGCTTATGAATTTAGTTTAAACTGTCGTTATCTATTATGATTGTATGTAATTCTACTGATGATTTAAGTGGTGTTTTGGGACCAATGGCCTTATTGTCTCCTTGATAGCCGTAGGCTAGGGGGGATGGGAACAAAAATGTAACTTTCTCGTTTATTTTTAAGAGTTTCACTGCATTTTGAAGCCCGGGGAACAATTGTTGTTTGTCAATTACATGCGATTGAGGCCCAATTTCTTGCGCAGTGTAAATGGTATCGTTGTTAAGGTTCATTAAATTATAGGAAAACAAAATTTGGTCTCCTGTTTTTGGTTGATAGATGGCTGTATCATTTTTGGTTTCGTAGTAATACCAAAATCCGTTTGGACTTGAGAGATATTCGTGAACCGTATCCTTGGAAATGATTTCCTGAATGGCTTCTTCTTCTGCAGCCAATAATTTTTTGGTGCGCTCTATGGATTCCTTGTAAAAACTACCCGATTTAACCTCCACGGGTTTTCTCGGCTCTGGACCTCCGCAACTCACAACGATTGCAATCAAAAGTACAGCTAGAAAAAATCTCATGGGTTCAGTTTACTTTTATAGGTTTTCAAAATCTCATTGAATTTGGATATGGTCTCGTCCATACTTACTTCACTTCTTCCCCCAGCGGCATTGGTGTGTCCACCTCCATTAAAATGTTCCCTTGCAAATTCGTTCACTGAAAAGTCTCCAACGGAACGAAGCGAAATCTTAATAATTCCCTCTTCACGATTTTCAATAAAAATGAGCGCGAAAATAATACCTTCCAAAGTTAGCCCATAATTCACAAAGCCTTCGGTATCACCTTTTTTAAAATCGTATTGGTCCAACTCATCTTGGCTTAGGGTAATGTATGCTGTTTTATACTCAGGCAGAATCACCATATTACTCAGGGCAACACCTAGCAAATGCAGGCGAGATGGCGAATTGGTATCGAAAACATTTTGATGAATTTCCATATTGTTCGCACCCTTATCAATAAGTTCGGCCACCACGCGATGTGTTTTACTCGATGTTGAACGGTACTTGAAAGACCCTGTATCCGTCAAAATACCTGTGTATAGATTCGTGGCGATATCAGCATCAATAAGACTCGTTTCCTCTAAAAAGTCGATGAAGTTGTACACCATTTCACAGGTGGAGCTCATGGTTACATCAGAATAAGTCACCTTAGCATAATCACCGGGTTGTTGGTGATGGTCTATCATGATGAAATCGGCTGTTGTTTCTTGCAAAGCAGATTCCATTTGCCCAACACGGGAGAGGTCGTTGAAGTCCAAGGTGAAAATTAACGTAGCTTCATTTATGGTTGCTTTTGCTTTAGGGTTTTCCCTTTCAAAATTGATAACGGTATTATTCCATGGCATCCATTTCAGGAATTTAGGATAGTCGTTGGGTGCAACAACCTGAACTGTGTGCCCTTTCGCTTTTAAAAAACCATAGAGCGCCAAACAGGAACCCATAGCATCACCATCGGGGTTTCTGTGGGGTATAATTGCTATCTTCTGAGGTTGGGAAAGTATCGACTTTACTGTCTTGATATCCGCTGAATTCATGCGGCCAAATATACAATAATATAATATAGAGGTAACTCGGTTTATCCGTATTTTTGACGCAATAATCATACAAGATGAAGCAATTTTACCTATTTCTAGCAACCTTGATTCTGTTTTCTGCCTGTAAAAAGAAGATAGAAAAAACCGAGGAGGTCCCTGTGAAGCCTACTCCCGATTTTGTAGTGGCCTTTGGGTCGTGCAATATGTCGCAAGAACCCAACCCTTTTTGGGATGATATTTTAGCAGAAAGTCCAGATGTCTGGATATGGGGCGGTGATATTGTCTATGCTGATACAGACGATGTTGAAAAATTAAGGGCCATTTATGCCATGCAGGATACGGTTGCCGAATATGCCAAATTGAGGGCCGAAGTACCCATTATCGGAACATGGGACGATCATGATTTTGGTTTAAATGACGGTGGCTCCGACTTTTCCATTAAAGAAGAAAGCCAACAAGTGTTTTTGGATTTTATGGGCATTCCCGAGGATAGCGAAAGAAGAAACCGCGAGGGGGTGTATGCCTCCCACGAATATGAGATTCCTGCTGGAAAAGTAAAGGTCATTGTTTTAGATACCCGCTACTTTAGAAGTGAACTTGTTAAAGATGAGGAATCCAAAAAAAGATATAAACCTACAACGGATTCCACCGCCACTGTCCTTGGTGAAGCACAATGGCAATGGTTGGAGAACGAACTCAACCAATCTGATGCTGATTTCAATTTGATTATGTCCAGCATTCAGGTGCTTTCTGGGGAGCATGGTTTTGAAACTTGGGGCAATTTTCCTTTGGAAGTAGATAAATTGGAAAACCTAATAGCCCAATCAGGAGCCAAAGGTGTGATTATTTTATCGGGAGACAGACATATTTCTGAATTCTCTAAGACCAATATTGATGGTCTTTCTTATCCTTTGGTGGATTTTACCAGCAGCGGACTTACCCATTCCTATTTTAGTTTTAGTGGTGAACCCAACCAGCACAGAATTGGGGAGGTGGTTTCTGAGAAAAGTTATGGGGTAATCACCTTTGATTTTGAAAAAAAAGAGGCCGATATGAAGATGAAGGGAGATAATGGCACGGTGCTGCAAGAGTTAAAACAAACCTATTGAGCCTTGTAGCTTAGTTGAAAAAGCTTAAGTTTGCGCAAAATTTAAAAAAATGACTGGAAATAGAACATTTACCATGATTAAGCCTGATGCTGTTGAAAATGGATACATCGGAGCAATTTTGGATAAAATTACGGCTGCTGGTTTTAAGATTGTGGCCATGAAGTACACGCAATTGAGCAAGAGGGATGCCGAAATATTCTATGCCATCCACAATGAGCGTCCATTTTTTGGCGAATTGGTGGAGTTTATGACAAGAGGACCTATTGTGGCAGCTATTTTGGAAAAAGACAATGCTGTGGATGATTTCCGTGCATTGATCGGTGCTACCAACCCAGAAGAAGCAGCTGAGGGAACCATCAGAAAATTGTACGCTGCCAGTATCGGTGAAAATGCCGTACATGGTTCCGATAGTGATGAAAATGCTGCGATAGAAGGTGCTTTCCACTTTTCAGGAAGAGAAATGTACTAATCGAAATACAAAAAAATATAAAAAAAGCCACCCCATCGGGTGGCTTTTTTTGTCTGCTTTTAGTTGTTATCTCAGCACCAATTTTTTTACCAGTTCTTTCCCCAATTCTTCATTGATCATCTTGATGATTTTGGTCTTGCCCAAACTCAATTCTTCACGAAGTACAGAAGAGGAGAGTGAGATAAATAGCGTTTCATTTCTTAGTTCAACGGCTGTAGTGTAGTTGTTTACTCCATTGCCCATTAGTTTTACCCAAGCTTCTCTGGCATCCACCCTGTCCATACCTTTCTGGAGCTTGTTCTCTTGGATAAACTCGTTCAAAGCTTCGCTTAATGGTATATGGGAACTATGTCTCTTTGCCATTATTGTGGAATTTTGATGGGTTCAAAACGTTTGTATTTGTAGGTGACGCCCTCTTCGTTGGTCACTGAAAAAGTTAACGAGTCCAATTGCGCCAGTTTTTCCTCCCATTCACTTAATTCGGTTGAATAGCGTAGAATAATGGTTTCGTTTACGTTGGATACGGTAAAGCCTTCGACATCTTTTGAAGTGTCGTAAGTGCCATCATATTTGGGTTTCATTTTTTTTCGATACCCTTTGTCATCTTTCAAGTGAATAAAGTCGATGCTTGGGTTCATACCATACTCCTTGATGGACCCATCAGGAAATTCAACTTTCGATATTTCCCAATACCCATTCAAATAATGCAAATCATCTTGGTTTACAGATGAATCATTGCATGCCCAAAGCATCAAAACCAATAAAAAAGAAAGGATTCGTCTCATGATGCTACAAGTTAAATATTTTATAGCTCTGATGAATGTTTTTAACCACATCTTCTGTTCTGTCAGCATGGGTGTCGCTGATAAAAATCTGACCAAAATTATCATCCTTCACCAATCCGACGATATGGGAGACCCTGTTTTCGTCCAGCTTATCAAAGATATCATCCAACAAAAGAATAGGGGTGGTGTCCGCCAATTGCTTGATAAAATGAAATTGTGCCAGTTTCAGGGCTATCAAAAAGGATTTTTGTTGCCCCTGGCTCCCAAATTTTTTAATGGGGTGCCCAGCAATGGTAAAGCTAAGGTCATCCTTATGTACGCCGACGGAAGTGTATTGCAACGCTCTGTCTTTTTCAATATTTTTTTCCAAGAG
>QGCX01000071.1_pt1 | contig 24768 bp, 28 predicted proteins | sample 4708031 | NCBI WGS metagenome assembly QGCX01 (sample SAMN08941163, study PRJNA450518) | Sediment metagenome, whole genome shotgun sequencing project. | reverse complement strand
GCCTTACGCCGTTAATCCGTTACGCCCTGCTGAACCTAGTCCTGTTGTAGTAATGCCCTTACAACAGGTAAGTTACAGGGAAGCTAAACCAAGGGTTCTAAGTAAAATAGGCCAAAAACTTTTCTAAGCCGATATAGTATCGACTTAGCGAAAGAGGCGGCGGTTGGATGGCCCCCCATGGAGCCAGCGACTATTCTAGATACAATAGAACTCGTTGGCTTCGCGAGCCGCTTTGGTGTATCAATGATGTTATATCGTCACTAAACTCCTCGTCGGAGCTATCACTATAACGAGCAACAATTTTAATATGTTGCTCACAACGACAGAAACCATCAACTACAGCCTGACCCAGTAGCCCAGCTAGCATAACCACGACCGCCCCACTTTTCGTGACAACAGATAGCAATTTCTTTTACGTAACGTAAAAATTCTGTGTCTTTTCGACTAAATTGGCGCTTCAGCTAAAGCGCCAACGACAATTTCATACAAAGAAGAGAAGACTTATATATAAATTCGATAGTTTCTCTATCTAAAAATTCATCCAAAAACAATCGTCTAGTGAAACGCGTCAGCTAACGAAGTTAAGCTGTGAATGGCAATATCTCGTGTTTGCTGCAAGGTCTACGTATCTTGTTTTAGGCTAACGATCATGGCGTTGGTGGGCTTGGCAATTTGACCAAATTCGTCACGGCTGTAATAGTTATTTGAGTATCAAACCGTCTCTGCTGGACAAGTGCTAACTATAATTTTCACCATCTAGTAAGTGTTGTAAATTCTTCGAATAACTGTGAATAACTCGCAGAACATAAGCCAACAAAACAAACCCCAACTCCAGTACTATGTAAGGCTGCGCTTCGGCTAAAGAATATTGCTGAGCGCCCACATTAACCAACCAATTCGAATCTTTACTCACCACTAAAAATATTACCGCAACCAGCATCGTAGTGCAGGTTGCTGCAAACAAGGCAAATTTATAACGAAATGCTTGATACGCTTTGACCTAGGCCGTCTATAGCCCAAGTTCAATGCAAAAGAACTAGGAATGGCATATCAATTTATCTCTTAATTACATAACGTTATAAATAAACGTTACTTCCCCTTAGCAAATCCCGCGCTATGCTATTACTACAGTTAATGCTGCTTAGTGCAAACTAACCACTATAGAGTAGCACCCCGTATAAATTTAAAAGGACGCTTCAATGAGTAAAATCTACGACGATAATTCCCTAACAATCGGTCGCACTCCCTTGGTTCGTTTAAACCGAGTAAGTAAAGGCAATGTATTAGCCAAAGTAGAAAGCCGTAACCCAAGTTTTAGCGTGAAATGTCGTATCGGTGCCAACTTAGTCTGGGACGCAGAGAAAAAAGGCTTATTAGGTCCCGGTAACGAGATTATTGAGCCAACCAGTGGTAACACCGGTATCGCGTTGGCTTTCGTAGCGGCTTCGCGTGGCTACCCTATTACACTAACCATGCCTAACACCATGAGCTTGGAGCGCCGCAAATTACTTAAAGCTTTGGGAGCTAATCTAGTATTGACCGAAGGCGCGAAAGGAATGAAAGGCGCTATTTCTAAGGCTGAAGAAATTCGCGATAGCAACCCAGAGAAATACATTTTACTCGGCCAATTTGATAACCCTGCCAACCCAGAAATTCACGAACAAACCACCGGTCCAGAAATTTGGGAAGATACCGATGGTGAAGTAGACGTATTTGTGGCGGGTGTAGGTACTGGTGGTACCATTACCGGTGTTAGTCGTTACATCAAATCAGAGCAAGGCAAAAAAATCACCTCGGTTGCAGTAGAGCCTGTTGATTCACCGGTGATCACTCAAGCTAAAGCTGGTGAAGAGCTTACCCCTGGTCCACATAAAATTCAGGGGATCGGTGCTGGCTTCATTCCAGCTAACCTAGACTTGGAAATGGTTGATCTAGTTGAGCAAGTAAGCAATGACGACGCCATTACCATGGCCCAACGCCTAATGGAAGAAGAAGGTATTTTGGCCGGTATCTCATCCGGTGCTGCGGTAGTAGCTGCCAACCGTATTGCCGAGAAACCAGAATTTGCCGATAAAACCATTGTTGTTATCTTACCAAGCTCCGGTGAGCGTTACCTATCAAGTGCGCTATTTGCAAACATTTTCACTGAACAAGAAAACGTCCAATAAAGCAACTAAACTACCAGCTAAAACGGCGATCCATTAAAGGGTCGTCTTTTTTTGCGAGACAAACTTAATTTTCTAAGAAAAATAACATCATTCTCTTGTGTAACAAAAGCGCAAAACCTATACTCCGAACCATCAAATATCGGCCTTAACAATGTTTCAGTTTGTAACACAAGGTATCAAAGAGGATACATTGTTCACACCGATAAATTAGTAAAAAACCTTTTATTACAAAACATTAGATAAAAACACCATTTGTAATAATAGGTAACAGCTTACAACTTAACCTAAAAAATTGACGTAGATTAAACTTCATAGTCTATTTTTACGTTATTTTTTTCTCGAAAACGTTTTACTAATAAACGTCTAAGCTTATAGCAAGTTTTAGGCGACATAATTATTAATATTGAGGAATGATAATATGTTTGAAAAATCTGTTGTAATTACTGCTGAGAATGGCCTACACACTCGCCCTGCCGCCCAGTTTGTAAAAGAAGCAAAAGCCTTTTCTAGTGACATCACCGTAGAAAGCAATGGCAAATCAGCCAGCGCTAAAAGCTTATTCAAACTACAAACCTTAGGCCTAACTAAGGGCACTAGTGTGGTAATTCGTGCCGAAGGCGCTGATGAAAATGCAGCTGTTGAAAAGCTTGTTGCACTAATGGATGAGCTTGAATAAGCCAGTCGTTTTTATCTCTTTATTCAGTTCAACCAAATAGGTATAGGTTATGATTTCAGGTATTCTGGCGTCACCAGGAATTTCAATTGGTAAAGCACTACTTCTAGCCGAGCAAGAAGTAATCATTAACCAAGAAAAAATCGATGCAGCGCAAGTAGATAACGAAGTTCAACGTTTCTTCGATGGCCGTGAGAAAACATCGGCTCAACTCGAAGAAATTAAGACAATGGCAGGTAAGACCTTCGGCGAAGAAAAAGAAGCTATCTTCGAAGGTCACATTATGTTGTTGGAAGATGAAGAGTTAGAAGAAGAGATTCTAGCTTGCATTAAAGACAGCTTAATGAGCGCTGACAAAGCCACCAGCACTATTATCGAGCAAAATGCGCAAATGCTATCGGAGCTAGATGACCCGTATTTGAAAGAACGAGCTACCGATTTTAGAGATATCGGCTCTCGTTTGGTCAAAAACATTCTTGGCATTGAAATTGTTTCCCTAAGCACTATTACTGATGAAGTGATCCTCGTTGCTAACGATCTGACTCCTTCAGAAACAGCCCAAATCAATTTAAATAAAGTTTTAGGATTTGTGACCGATATTGGTGGCCGAACTTCACATACATCAATTATGGCTCGTTCATTAGAATTACCAGCGATTGTCGGCACTAATGATATCACTCAGCAAGTAAACAATGGCGATATTATTGCGCTAGATGCAATTAATAATGAAGTAGTTATTAACCCAAGTGAAGAGCAACTAGCTACTTATAAGCAACGTCAACAAAGCTACTTAGAAGAAAAAGCTGAATTGGCTAAGTTAAAAGACTTACCTGCTATTTCTCTTGATGGTCACCAAGTCGAAGTTTGCGCCAACATCGGTACGATTAAAGATGTTGATGGTGCCCACCGCAACGGTTCAGAAGGTGTGGGTTTATACCGCACCGAGTTTTTGTTCATGGACCGTGACTCGCTACCTACCGAAGACGAGCAATTTGAAGCTTATAAAGCGGTGGTAGAAGCGATGCAAGGTCACCCAGTGATTATTCGGACCATGGATATTGGTGGTGACAAAGATCTACCGTACTTAGATTTACCCAAAGAAATGAACCCATTCTTGGGTTGGCGTGCAATCCGCATTTTCTTTGACCGCGAAGAAATCATGAATACTCAATTGCGAGCATTATTACGCGCTTCAGCCTTTGGCAAGGTTCGCATTATGTTCCCAATGGTAATTGCAGTAGAAGAAATCCGTAAACTAAACGACGTTTTAGACACATTAAAAGCCGAGTTGCGTGAATCTGGCATCGCTTTTGACGAAGAAGTTGAAGTAGGCGTAATGGTAGAAACACCCGCCGCTGCGGCGATTGCCCATCACCTGATTAAAGAAGTCGACTTCTTTAGTATTGGCACCAACGACTTAACTCAGTACACTTTAGCAGTTGACCGTGGTAACGAGCTTATTTCAGACCTCTACAACCCAATGTCACCTGCAGTACTAACCTTAATCAAACAGGTTATTGATGCCTCACACGCTGAAGGCAAATGGACAGGTATGTGTGGTGAATTGGCCGGTGACGAAGCCGCTACCCTGTTACTAATGGGAATGGGCCTAGATGAATTTTCAATGAGTGCCATTTCTATACCTCGGATCAAAAAACTGATCCGTAATTCGAACTATGCTGATGCGAAGAAATTAGCCGAACAAGCTTTAGCTGCTCCAACAGCAGCCGAAATTGCCACGCTAGTTGACACTTTTGTTAAACAAAATTCGGTCTGTTAAGATAGTTACAACTGCACAATAATTAAGAATTTAGGAGCGCCACAATGGGTCTATTCGACAAATTCAAGAAAATGGTTTCAGATGATAGTTCAAGCAAAAGCGGTATCGATATTATCGCTCCGCTATCCGGCGAAATTGTTCCTATTGAAGAAGTGCCTGATGTTGTATTTGCTGAAAAAATCGTTGGTGATGGCATTGCAATTAAGCCAAGTGGTAACAAAATGGTTGCCCCTTGTGACGGCACCATCGGCAAAATTTTCGAAACTAATCACGCTTTCTCACTAGAGTCTACCGACGGCATCGAACTATTCGTTCACTTCGGTATCGACACTGTAGAATTAAAAGGCGAAGGCTTCACTCGCATCGCTGCTGAAGGCCAAGAAGTTAAACAAGGTGATGTTATCATCGAGTTCGACCTAGCCGTTTTGGAAGAGAAAGCTAAATCAACATTGACTCCAGTTGTTATCTCAAACATGGACGAAATCAAAGAGCTAGTGAAAAAATCAGGTGCAGTGACCATTGGTGAAACGCCAGTGCTAACTATTATCAAGTAACTGATTTATTCCACCCCAAAAGCCACGCCCTCGGGCGTGGCTTTTTTTTCACTCCAGTCAGCCAATAAAACTAGCTTAATTGGCAATGAGCTTTTGTTCCAGCTCTGGTATTCTTAGCCCAAAATAGAAAAGGGAAGCATTATGCCAGCCGCAAACATCATCATGTATGGTATTCCCAACTGCGATACCATTAAAAAGGCACGCCGTTGGTTAAACGAGCACAACATCGAGTTTCAATTTCACGACTATCGTAAAGATGGAGTAAACAGCGCACAAATATCTCAATGGTGCGAACAATTAGGCTGGGAAGCCTTACTCAATAAACGAGGAACTACCTACCGACAACTGAGTGAGCAACAAAAAGCCTGTCTTAATCAGCAAACTGTGATTCAACTACTCAGCGAATATCCAGCTATGATTAAACGTCCGTTACTGCAAGTAGACGATACGCTAACACTAGGTTTTAAAGCCGATACTTACCAACAACTTTTTACTTCGGAAACATAAACACCATGTCAGACAGTCCCGTTTTACAGCTTGTAAAAGACCTTATTAGCCGACCTTCAATCACCCCTGAAGATTGTGATTGCCAAACCCTTATGGCTGACCGCCTAAGTCCATTGGGTTTTAATATCGAAGCCATGATTTTCCAAGACACCACCAATATGTGGGCCCGTAAAGGCACCACCGGCCCATTATTTTGCTTCGCTGGGCATACCGACGTTGTTCCGCCTGGCCCAGCCGAAAAATGGCATACACCTCCATTTGAACCTACGGTGATTGATGGTGTATTACACGGCCGCGGCGCCGCCGATATGAAAGGTTCTTTAGCGGCAATGGTGATTGCCACCGAGCGCTTTGTAACCGACTACCCAGACCATCTAGGTTCGATTGCTTATTTGATTACCTCTGATGAAGAGGGGCCATTTGTTAACGGTACCACCCGTGTTGTGGATACCCTTATGGCGCGTAACGAGCTGATTGACATGTGTCTGGTAGGAGAGCCTTCATCAACCCATCAGGTGGGTGATGTTGTGAAAAACGGTCGCAGAGGCTCACTCACCGGAGACTTAAAAGTTAGAGGTATTCAAGGCCATGTAGCCTACCCTCATTTAGCCAATAACCCCATCCATCAAGCCGCACCAGCCTTGGCTGAGCTGGCTTCGATGCACTGGGACAACGGTAACCAATTCTTCCCACCGACGAGTTTTCAAATCGCCAATATTCATGCTGGTACTGGCGCATCAAATGTGATTCCTGGCGAGTTAGAAGTGCAGTTTAACTTTCGTTATTCAACCGAGCTCACCGACCAAGATATTGTTAAGCGCGTCCATAACATTATTGACAGCCATGGCTTGGACTACCAGCTTGATTGGACTTATAACGGCCAACCTTTTCTGACCGAAGAAGGCGACTTTCTCACCGCAGTAAGTAAGGCAGTAAGCAAGGTAACCAAACAAACGCCTGATTTATTGACCACAGGTGGCACATCGGATGGCCGTTTCATCGCTAAGATGGGTACTCAAGTCGTTGAACTAGGTCCAGTTAACGCGACCATTCACAAAGTCAATGAATGCGTTAAAGTGGCAGATTTAGAGCGACTAACCGATATGTACTATGAATTATTAGTGAATGTATTAGGTCACCATGACACAACCCCATAAACAGCTTTCCCTCTATGGTTTAGACTCTAGCAAACTGCTTAAGGATCCGCAGTTTGCTTGGGTACATCCCGAGGCGCTTAAAGACTTATCTGACCTGTACTTAGCCGCCAAGGCTGCCGGATTCGACTTACGAGTCTACAGTGGCTACCGCGACTTTCATCAGCAGCTAAGCATCTGGAATAACAAATGGAATGGAAAGCGGCCAGTACTGGACGCCAATAGCCAAGTCTTAGACGTTGAGCAACTCAGCGAGCAGCAAAAAATGCAGGCGATTTTACGCTGGTCGGCCTTGCCCGGTGCCAGTAGACACCATTGGGGCACGGACTTTGATTTTTACGATCCGACACTGCTAGCTAAAGAAGAGACTCTCGACCTTATTCCTCAAGAATATGCGCCCGGCGGATGCCAACATTCTCTCTCTCAGTGGCTACAAGCACACGCTGCAGAATATGGGTTTTTTTACCCCTACCAGCAATTTCAAGGTGGAGTAGAGTTTGAACCATGGCATCTCAGCCATTGGCCGAGTAGTGTGAAATTACTGGCTAAACTAGATGCGGCTCAAATTCTACAGCACCTAAAACAGGCTAATGCAGCCGGTTTTGCCACCATCGAGCAAAACATTGAACACATCATGACCCGATACGTAAGAAATATCTGTTTACCGGAGAAATAATGCCAAACCTGTATGCCACCTTGTTTATAAGCCTAGTGAGCTGCTCTGCGCTCAGTTTTCTGATGTTAATCTTGGTATTACATAAGGGGCAGCTTTGTCGAGGGCAGCACTCGCGAATTCAGCGCCAACTGGCAACATTAGTTAGCTTTGTCAGCTTGGCCGGTTTAAGTGGCTTTGAAAGCCAACAAAATTCCTATTTAGTAGCGCTGGTATTTGCCAGTGCTTTAATTGGCTGGTTTTTATGTTATCGGCTGAATAAGTTAAAACAGAAACGTAGTTTAACGCTTAAATATTGGTGGATAATGGCCGCACCACTGCTGCTGGCCGCCCTGTGGGTTCTCATTCAACATAGCCTGTGGCTATTTAGCTTTATCGCTTGTAGCGGCGCCATCGCTCACTGGTTACTAGTCAAAGCTAAACACCGCCTTAGCAGCTTCGATAAATTACTACCGCTAATCGGCCTTGCTACGGCCATGCTTAGCTTAATTTGTGTGTGTGGTTATTTAATGTTGAACCCTGCCTTGTTAGAGCAAACGACTACAGTGAAACAATTTGTGATCATGAGTGTCAGTTTATTGGTCGCAACCTTGTTATGGTTAAGTCCACAATTTTATCAAACCGCACCACCAGCGCCATTATTGTTGGCAGTGGCGTTTATTAGCTTTATTTCTAACATTAGTTTACAAGCTATCCACTTATAAGCAGACTGACGAGGTTAGCTATGAGCACACCCTATCTAGTTCTTCTAATCGTCGTAGTACTCGGGTTTATTGTTGGCAACATCATGATGCTAAAACACATGGGGCGCTTTAATATTAGCCCCGAGCTGCGTAAAAATATTAAGCAAAACAACCGTAAAGCCGATGCCCTAGACAAACAAGAAAAAGAGCAAGACTAGCCGACTCTCTCACTCTCAGATATAAAAAAGGCCCCACAATGGGGCCTTTTTTATAGATTATTGCGCCTAACGAGATAAACTCTCGGTAGTATCCAGCCCCATCTTCATCAAGATAGCCAAGTAAGGATACAGCGCCTTCACTTCACTCGGCTTCAATACAATGCCTTCTTCGTCAGCTAAAGTGATTTGCGTTACGTCGCCATTTGAACCTACAGTAAAGATGTAGTTCTTCTCAGCAAACTCCATGGTACTTAGGCCATAATTTTCTAAGATTTGCTCAGGTGGGCGCTCGTAAGTTAAATATAAACTGCCAGACGTTTCGATGTAATCGGTAATGGTAAAGCCAGCCAAAGGCAATACTACTCGCAAGCGCTTCATGGTTTTTTCCATATTCGCTCGAGCTCGGTAGTAGGCCGCGCCACGTTCATTTACTAACAACAAGTTGACTGTTTCATCATAAAGCAGCTCTTTCTCAACATCACTCATAGCTGCCAATTTGGCTTGCTCGCGTTGCTCGCTTAACTGGGCTTCAAGCTCGGTGCGGCGCTCACTCACATAACCGATCAAACGGTTAAGCTCAATAACGGCTAAGCGCTGCTTATCAAAAGCATCTAAATTGGTAAGTATATTACTTTTATCACGATACAACTGAGCATCAACAAAACTCACCTTTAAGCCGGCGGTACGTCCGTGAGGCTTTATATCGAGTTGATAGGTAAACTTTTGACGCTGCTCAACCACCTTATCGGTGAAGAAAATGCTGCCTTCGATTGTTTCTTCGTCAACCAACCAGTCCGATTCAATCAAGGCTTGTTCAGGATCTTGGTTCAAAATACGCGAATGACGGTAAGCAATGTATTCACCAATAGTGCGCATCAGTGCGTCTTTAGTTTCCGCGGCCGATTGAGCTCTTAATATATCAAACCAAAAAATAAGGCCATTTTCAGTATCCTCAATACGGCTACCGGCAATTAAAGGAATAACCTGAACCGGCGCACGAACATCAACTTGTGACCCCAATAACATCTGGTTATCTGGAGCAATATTTGGAATAACGAATTCTGTACTGTGCTCTGGCGCTGTCACACCCGACGGGATTTTTAATGGTTCAATTTGTGACACTTCTAAATAATCAAAATCACGTTCCGCTTGGCGGCGTTTTTCTACGCCATCGGAGCACGCTGCTAGAGTGGCCACTAGGCTGCCCAAAACCACGATTTTCATCGTTTGAAAAGAAACTAGTTGCATATCCCACTACATTTACAAAATAAAGATGAACTGGTAAACGATCTAAATAATAAAAATCAATCCAGGGTAAGGCCGCTATACTACTTAGCCACTTTGATAAACACAAGATGAAAACCCTCAGGGCTTGATACAAACTGCGCTTTTCGAGGAGCAGAATAAGTGAAGCGCTAGAATTCACTGCTTGAAGCAAGTATCCTGAGCACTATAATCTTGCAGGAACTATAAAAACAAATATGAGTCAACACCTTGTTGTCACTGCCGTTGGCACCAATCGCCCCGGCATTGTAAATCAGCTAACCCAACTGGTGTCTAGTTGCGGTTGTAATATTGTTGATAGTCGAATGGCCTTATTTGGCTCAGAGTTCACTCTTATCATGTTGGTTTCAGGCGCTCACAACGCCATTATTCAGATTGAAACTCGGCTTCCGGTGAGAGCTCAAGAATTACAGCTATTAACCGTACTCAAGAAAACCTCACCACATGAATTGATCGATTACTCGCATACTGCAGTACTACAATTGACCCTACCCGATGCGACTGGAGTAATCAGTAAAGTGACGCAATTTATCAGCGATCACCAAATGAGTATGATGGGATTGAAATCAAATTTGTTCACCAAAGATCAGCAAGAAATTCTACATGCCGAGTTCGAAGTAAAACTGAGCAGTGAACATCAGCCTGAAATGATAGAAAAAGCTTTTGCCAAGCTGTGTCAGGAACTAGGCAGCCAACAATTTAGTCTGCATATCTTGTCAAACTAACTACCACAAGGAATACCAATGAAAACGTTGACCGCCGGAGAAGCAGCCCCACTATTTGACTTACCGAACCAAGACGAAAAACGAATTAAACTCAGTGATTACACTGGAAAAAAAGTACTGGTCTATTTTTATCCGAAAGCTTTAACGCCAGGCTGTACCACCCAAGCTTGTGGTTTACGTGATAGCATCGAACAATTAGCACAAGCCAATACAGTAGTATTTGGAGTAAGCCCAGATCCGGTTAAACGTCTACCTAAGTTTATTGAGAAGCACCAACTCAATTTTGATTTACTGTCTGACGAAGACCATGCCGTAGCCGATCAATTTGGCGTATGGGGCCTTAAGAAGTTCATGGGTAAAGAATATGACGGCATTCACCGCATCAGTTTTTTAATAAACGAGCAAGGCGTGATAGAAAAAGTCTTTGATAAATTCAAAACTAAAGAGCACCATCAAGTGGTGCTCGACTATTTAAACCAATAATACCATGAACTTAAGCCTGAGGACGTTGCTCCTCGGGCTTGGCATTATGATGTGGCCACGCATTAATTACCGCTTTCACTAAGGTGGCCAAAGGAATAGCAAAGAATACCCCCCAAAAACCCCACAGCCCGCCAAAGACTAATACCGCCATTATAATTGCCAGTGGATGCAAGTTTACCGCTTCGGAAAACAGTAGAGGCACCAATACGTTTCCGTCGATTACTTGAATAATGCCATAAGCTAAAATCAAGTAGCCAAATTGAGGGCTCACGCCCCATTGAAACAAGCCCACAGTAGCCACTGGTATAGTTACCGCAAAGGCACCAATAAAAGGAATTAATACCGATAGTCCCACCAACACCGCCAGCAAAGCTGAATAGCGTAAATCCATCACCGCAAATACCACATAGCTAATACAACCGACTACTAGAATCTCAATAGCTTTACCGCGGATATAATTCACTACCTGCCCATTCATTTCTGCCCATACTTGCACAATTAAACGACGATCATTAGGTAAGAATCGAGATACGCTACCTAATAAGGTTTTTTTATCGCTTAACATAAAAAACACCATTAAGGGAACCAACACGCTATATACCATCACCGTGGCAAGGTTAACGATGGAAGAAAACGACGATTGCAGTACCTGCTCACCCACCCCCATTAAGCGGCTACGAACATTGCTCACCACCGCTTCGATCAAAGCGCCATCAATAAATTCTGGATAACGTTGCGGCAATGATTCCAACCATTGTTGAGAGCTATTCAACATCACTGGGTATTCACTTAATAAATTAACCCCTTGCCCCCATACCGTGGGCAATATTCTTAATACTGCAAAAGTGGCAATTAAAAAGAACACCAATAACACCAGCGCACTAGCCAAACTACGTCGAAAACCGTGACTAGCTAAATAGCTTACCGGCCAATCCAACAAGTAAGCGAGCACCAAGGCAATTAATAAAGGCGCCAGCAAATCACCCATAAAATAAATTAGAATAAAACCAATCAGCAATACTAAGGCCATAGCCACCGCTTCAGGATCGGTAAACATTCTGTGGTACCAATTTGATAAGACTTTAAACATAGTTACTGCGTTAATCCTTGTTTGGCTTAGCGGTTATAGTGACGCGATATATACCACCATCTTGCTCAACCAATACATCATGACCTAAGTGACGAAAATACTTAGGAATATCACGGCGAGACCCGCTGTCACCGAGTAGTAACAGAAGTTGGTCTCCCGCCTTAGCGTTTTTTAACCAAAGCTTGCTTTCCAGCAGTGGATAAGGACAAGCGTGTTGTTGCAAATCGAGGCAAAGCATTTGTATTAACTACCATAAAATACCTGAGACATTATTACAGGCTATTCATCTGGACTCAATTTTTAGCTTTTGAATAACAGTCCAAATAACGTTATTCTCGCCATACTAAAGCCAACCTATCGGAATGAAATGACGCGACTCGCTCACTACCTTGTTGCCAGCATGCTGTTCTTCTATAGCCCGCTGATGTCTGCCAGCAACCAGCTTCCTGAAATTGGCACCGCTGGCGCATCGGCCCTATCTATCGACAAAGAAGTTATCTACGGCAATGCTTACATGCGAATTATTCGCGCTAGCAGCAAAATGACTAACGATCCGGTACTGTCCGAGTATGTCAGTGAGCTGGGCAACCATTTGGTCGCCAATGCCGATCAAGTAAGAACCCCATTTAACTTTTTCTTAGTCACCGATAACGAAATTAACGCGGCAGCATTTTTAGGTGGCTACGTTAAAATTCATACCGGCTTATTTTTATACGCCGAAACCGAAAGCGAGTTTGCTTCGGTAATTGCCCACGAAATCGCTCACGTCACCCAAAGACACATTGCCCGCAGCATTGAAAACCAAGCTGCAGCACAGAACCTGTCGATGGCAGGCATGTTAGGTTCGCTATTATTAGGAATAGCTAATCCTGTAGCGGGGATTGCCGCCTTACAGGCCACCATGGCTGCTGGGGTGCAAAACTCCATTAACTACACCCGTGCGAATGAATTTGAGGCCGATAGAATAGGTTTAAGAACCCTAGCGGAAGCTGGCTATGACCCTAGTGGTATGGGCAGCTTTTTTGGCAAACTCTCGGAAAAATATCGCTATGCTAGCAAACCACCACAAATGCTAATTACTCACCCCTTACCCGATACCCGAGTCAGTGAAGCGCGCGCGCGCGCCAATCGCTACCCACACCGCTTCATTGCGCCCTCGTTATCATTTCAAATGGCCAAGTCGCGGATCATTGTACGCCATGGCACCATGAGTCCCAGTGAGGCGCTAGATCATTATGAACGAATTTTAGAACGTAAGCAGTATCGCATTAAAGAAGCTGCCGAATATGGCAAAGTCTTAGCTTTATTTGCCCTAAATCGTTATCAAGAAGCCAAAACGATGATTGATGAGCTAGCCAACACTCACCCTGATAACCTGTTTCTTATCGATACCCAAACCGATATCGATATAGCAATGAAAAACTATGATAGTGCAATAGAACGCTTGAACGCAGCCCAAACCCGCTACACCAATAACCAGGTCATTGTGCTCAACTTAGCTTATGCCTTAAGTGAAAAAGGCCAGTTTAACGCAAGTGCAAAAATTCTCGACCGTTATTTGCGCAACAACCCCAACGATGCGCTAGCCTGGGGTGAACTGAGCAAAACCCAGCAACGGCTAAACAATGTGGCCGCCAGCCATGTCGCTCAGGCTGAGTTTTTGTCTTTACACGCAGATTATCGCCGCGCCATAGATGAACTGCATAGTGCGTATAATCTGACTGAAAATAAACTCGAGCAAGCTAGGATCCAAGCCAGAATAGAGCAATTTAAACAGGCCGAAAAAGAACTTGAATCACTCAACTAAGCCTTTAATCAAGGAAATAATATGTCTGATATAAAAATATTACACAATCCACGCTGTTCAAAAAGCCGCCAAACCCTACAGCTACTACAAGAAAAAGGCATTGAGCCAGAAGTGATTCTTTACTTGGAAAATGCCCCTTCAGAGCAACAGCTAAAAGTTATTCTCAGCATGCTAGCCTTAAGCCCTCGGCAATTAATGCGCCGCAAAGAACAGCTATATATAGACTTAAACCTCGCCGATGAAACCCTCAGTGATGACCAATTAATTGCCGCCATGCATGCCAACCCCAAGTTAATTGAGCGTCCGATTGTGATCAATCAAGGACAAGCCCGCATAGGTCGTCCTCCTGAGCAGGTACTAGAGATTGTTTAATCTAACTCTAACTAGCTCACAACTGCTACGAGCCGCTAAAAGCGCGTACCTTGGCCTACTGACTTGGGTACTGTTATGGCACCTATGGTTATCGCCACCGGTGGATATCCATATCGCATTGATGTTGGTATTTTGGGTGCTCCCCCTGCTATTTCCACTGCGTGGCATACTCGCAGGTAAACCCTACACTTACGCATGGAGCTGCTTTGTTTTATTACTCTACGTATTACACAGCACCACTCTATTAATGGTCTCAGAACAAGAACGCTGGTTAGCCGCGGTAGAATTGGTGTTAGTATTATTAGCCTTTTTCTTTGCTTTACAATACGCCAAATACCGAGGAAAAGAACTCGGACTAGGCCTAAAAAAACTAAAAGATAAGTCTAAAACTTAAAGTTCCAATATCTCTTTAACAAAGGGAACGGTAAGCTTACGTTGCGCGGTAATGGATGCTTGATCAAGTAAATCCAACTTAGTGAGTAAGGTTGGCATATCGCGCGACAAGCGCTTCAATAAAAAACGCGCCACTTCTAAAGGCATTTTCAAACCGCGTAACTCTGCTCGCAACTGTAGTGCGCTGAGTTTTTGCTCATCATCTAAGGCATGCACTTTATAGGTGACGCCCCAATTAAGCCGTGATTGTAAATCAGCCAAAGCAAAAGATAATTGTGGCGCGGGAGCACTAGCGGTGACAACTAAACGAGTTGTCGAAGAGAGCTCTTTACGACGGTTATAAAAATCAAAAATAGCTTCTTCCCAAGCTTTAATACCAACAATCGCATCGATATTGTCCAAGCAAACCAAGGCCATATTCTCTAGACCTTCAAGCATTTGCGGAGACATAGCGGCATGCATATCTAGAGGAAGGTAGGCACTAGCAGCCCCCATATCAGCCATTTCGGTACAGCTGGCATGCAACAAGTGAGTACGACCACAACCCTCGCTGCCCCACAAATAAATCATTCGCTCGCCTTTATCTAGGGCAAGATTACGCAGTGCACTTAATAGCTGCTGATTGTCTCCCGGGTAAAAACTTACCAAGGTTTCATCATCAGGTAACAGTACTGGAAGTGATAATTGCGGGGAAAAACTCAAACTAATACATTAAAGCTGATACAAGACTATAGGCATTGTATCAGCTCGCTATTAAGATGAGAAATATTTGCTATTGGAAATGATAGTAGTTACTACGTGTTTCGTCTGCTTGCAGTCGAGGAGCGATGTCTAAGGCAGCTTTTAAATCTTCCCAAGGGCTTAATAGTTCCACTTCAAAAGTGAATACGTCTTGCTTAACCTGATACAAAGTTAAGCTCGCCACATTGGGTTGCTGATTTAAAAAACGCTCCAACTCAACATACTGATTCATATTGTTAATCTGGGCAAAACTAACCAAGGTGGAGGCTTGCTCATCTTGATTTAACAACACCCCATAACGCTCGGCTAAACTAGCCCCCACATCGTTAATGGCCGCTACGGCAACTTGTTCCAGAGGGGCCTGAACAACACCATTGTCTAGTACGGTTTGGCTTTGACTATCTAACAAACGCCACTGGATTTGCCATTGATTGCCCTGTGGGTATTGCCTAAAACTTAGTACCAAAGGCAAGCCATAGCGCTGGCTAGCCGCAAGCAAAGGCCCATCAAAGCCGCCCCACACATCATTCACCGTCACGGCCATGGTATCTTCTAGATCCATCACCGGTAGACGAAGAGGTAAGCCTAATAAGGCCGCTTGTTTACGGCCATTAGCTAACCAAGACTGTTGTGAACTGTCGGCCAATAGCCGCCGGTTAAAGTCTTGCTCGTTGGCATACCACAATATGATATCGGGACGTTGCTTACCCCATAAACGTAATTGCGCCTGCATTAACAGCTGGTTAATTTTAGCTTCATTAAACAATACCGAGATACTGTCTTCACGATAAGAAAACTGCTGTATATAGGGTTCGATATTATTGTTGGCTTTAACCAATAAAGGATCGTTATTACTGGACGGGTCCCCTGTTAAGCGCAGAATTAGCAATTCAAAGGCTTGTTGTTGATCTTGTTGTTGATTACCACTAGCAGTAGCTTCAACTCGATATAAATCGCTTAGCAGTGAGGCCCGAAGGGGTAAACTCAGCAAGGCTAAACTTAGTACTAACAAGCACTTTTTAATCACTACACTCTCCTAAAGCTATAACTCTTCGCTTTACAGCTGGTTATTTAGTACCAAAAATCTTGTCACCGGCGTCGCCTAAACCAGGCAGTATATAGCCGTGTTCATTCAATTTTTCATCAATTGATGCAGTATACAGAACCAAATCCGGATGCGCAGCTTCTAGCGCTTTCAACCCTTCGGGTGCAGCCACTAAAACCAATACCACAATGTCTTTACAGCCTTGCTCTTTTAACAAATCAATAGTGGCGATCATAGAACCACCAGTAGCCAACATTGGGTCAACTACAATCGCGAGGCGCTCGTCAATCTGCCCAACTAGCTTATGAAAATAAGGTACCGGCTCTAGGGTTTCTTCGTTACGATAAATACCCACTACGCTAGTTTTAGCCGAGGGCATGTGTTCCAACACACCATCCATCATACCCAAGCCGGCACGAAGAATAGGCACAACCGTAGCTTTTTTACCTTTAATTTGTTCTACCGTTACTGGGCCATTCCAGCCCGCAATCGTTACTTGTTCTACTGCCAAATTGGCTGTTGCTTCATAGGTTAAAAGCGCCGATACCTCGCGAGCTAATTCACGAAAACGCTTAGTGCTAATATCCGCTTCGCGCATTAGTCCAATTTTATGACGAACTAAGGGGTGCTTTACTTCAACAACTTTCATTTTTATTCCTTTGATTTAACGAATTGCGAGCCAATAGTTTAACTCAAGCTCATTCAGGATATGTTAGCAAAAATCAACAAAATGTCTTAGTTATCGTTTATTGCTGTTCCAGCGCGGCTAACACTGCTAAAATATCGCGAAATTTTTTTCCATGTTCGTTGCAAGGTAATCCCGTGACCAAACAAAACACCCCTCTGAGTTATAAAGATGCTGGCGTTGATATCGAAGCTGGTAATGCATTAGTAGAACGTATTAAAAGTGTAAGTAAACGTACGCAACGCCCAGAAGTAATGGGTGGATTAGGTGGCTTCGGTGCATTATGTCAATTGCCCACTGGCTATAAAGAGCCTGTATTAGTGGCTGGCACCGACGGTGTAGGTACTAAATTACGTCTTGCTCTTGATCTGGAAAAACACGACACTGTAGGTATCGACTTAGTAGCGATGTGCGTTAACGACCTTATCGTACAAGGTGCTGAACCGTTGTTTTTCCTCGACTACTACGCCACTGGTAAGTTAGAAGTAGACACCGCAGCCGACGTGGTAAAAGGCATCGGCCAAGGTTGTGAACAGTCTGGCTGTGCGCTGATTGGTGGTGAAACCGCAGAGATGCCGGGCATGTACCACGGCGACGATTACGACATTGCCGGCTTCTGTGTTGGTGTTGTAGAAAAGTCACAAATCATCGACGGTAGCAAAGTGGCTGCTGGTGATGCGCTTATTGCTCTAGCCTCAAGCGGCCCACACTCTAACGGTTACTCACTGATTCGCAAAATTTTAGAAGTATCTAACGCCGATCCAAAACAAACACTAGGCGATAGCACTCTAGGCGAAACCTTATTAACCCCTACTAAAATTTACGTTAAATCGGTACTCGCCTTGCTTAAGCAGTGTGACGTTCATGCTCTTTCCCACATCACTGGTGGTGGTTTCTGGGAAAACATTCCACGAGTACTACCTGCTGGCGCAAAAGCCGTTGTTGATGAAAGCAGCTGGCAATGGCCACAAGTGTTCAATTGGTTACAAGAACACGGTAACGTAGCTCGCCAAGAAATGTACCGCACCTTCAACTGTGGTGTAGGCATGGTTATCGCCTTACCTGAAGCAGAAGTCGATGCCGCTCTAGCACTATTAGCTGAACACGGTGAAACAGCTTGGAAGATTGGCCATATTGAAAATGTGACCGGCAGCGAAGGTCAAGTAGAATTTAAATAGGATTAATAATGGCACGCAATATTGTTGTACTCATTTCAGGTTCAGGAACTAACCTGCAAGCCATTATTGATGCCTGCAAAGAAGACCGTATTAAAGGCTCGATTAGCGCGGTAATTAGTAACAAAGCCGACGCATATGGCCTTGAGCGCGCCAATCAGGCAGCGATTAACACGGTCTTTATTAATCCTAAAGACTACGCCGATAGAGAAAGTTACGACTTGGCTTTAGCCGATGAAATCGAACAACAACAAGCAGACTTAATTGTGATGGCTGGTTTCATGCGCATACTAAGTCCGGCTTTTGTTGAGCGTTTTAAAGGTAAAATGCTCAATATTCATCCTTCACTGCTACCCAAGTATCAAGGCTTAAATACTCACCAGCGCGCCATTGATGCCAACGACGGTGAACACGGTTGTAGCGTGCACTTTGTCACCGCAGAACTAGATGGCGGCCCAGTGGTATTGCAAGCTAAGGTGCCTATTTTTGCAGAAGATAGTGCCGTAGAACTCGCCGCCAGAGTGCAAGCCCAGGAACATGCAATTTATCCTATGGTTGTTAATTGGTTTGTTGAGCAACGCCTAGAAATGAAAGCAGAGCGAGCGTGGTTAGATGGGCAAATGTTGCCCGACAGCGGCTACGCTAATAATTAAAAAAGCGCCGAAGGCGCTTTTTTATTGCAACTCTCCGTCACGAAACAATACATATTCACCACTGGCTATTTTTTGCCATCGCTCATTACTAGTAAGCGGCTGAGTAGCGATCATCGTTACTACATCATTAGGTGTAGTTTCTTTACAAAAATCAATCGTCACGTCGGCATCAGACAACTGAGCTTCGCCAAATGGGGCGCGCCGAGTAATCCAATGCAGATTACTTGAACAGTAAGCCATAACATATTCACCGTTACTCAGCAGCATATTAAATACCCCTTTCGCTCTCAGTTGGTCGGCAAGGCTTGCCACAAACTTAAACATTGCACTCATATTGGCTGGTTTACGTGGATACTTCAGGCGCAGTTGTTCCAATATCCAACAAAACGCTTGTTCACTATCGGTTTGTCCTATTGGGCGAAAAAAGCCGGTATCTAATTGTCGGTAACCTTTTAATTGACCATTGTGAGCATAGGTCCAATTTTGCCCCCAAAGTTCACGGGTAAAAGGATGAGTATTTTCCAATGAGACGTTGCCGCGGTTCGCCTGACGAATATGTCCAATAACCGCTTGGCTTTTAATCGGAAAAGCCTGAACCAACTCTGCAATTTTAGATTTACAACTTGGAGCCGGATCTTTAAAACTACGACACCCTTTGCCTTCATAGAAGGTAATTCCCCAACCATCAACATGCGGACCGGTTACCCCTCCACGCTGAACCAAGCCTGTAAAGGAAAAACAAATATCGGTAGGAACATTGGCACTCATTCCTAATAACTCACACATACAACTACTCGCTAGCTAATGAATAATGACTCGGCCTTTAGTCAACCATGTATTTTTCTATTAATTGGATAAGAATATGAATCACCTTAATGTGGATTTCTTGAATCCTATCAGCGAAGCCAAAATGCGGTACTCTAATTTCTACATCGGCTTGCCCAGCTAGCTGACCTCCGTCTTTACCAGACAGAATTATCACTTTCATTCCTTCGGCTTTAGCCGCTTCTACCGCTTTAATGATGTTACCGGAATTTCCACTGGTGCTAATGCCAAATAATACGTCCCCGGGCTGACCTAAACCTTCAATATAACGCGAGAACACATACTCGTAGCCATAATCATTGCTTACACAAGATAAGTGGCTGGGGTCTGAAATAGCAATAGCCGGATAAGCCGGACGATTTTCTCTATACCGGCCAGTTAACTCTTCAGCAAAATGCATCGCATCACAATGCGAACCACCGTTACCACAGGCTAATACTTTTCCTTTTTGTTTGAAGCTATCAGCTAACAAACGCGCCGCTTGCTCAATGGCGGCAATATTTTCTTCATCAGCAATAAATGCATTTAACACCTGAGCAGCTTCTTGCAACTCTTCAACAATCAAATTCTTCATTTAAGTTCACTTATTTAGGCGAGGCTTATCAGGCCCACACTATAACGTTTTTTTAGCTGGGGATCAGCGTTCTATACAGTTCAAATTGTATTTTGTTAAGCATCCATTACACAAACCAGAGTGTTTCATTTTTGTAAACAACTTGAATTCTATTAACCATTGCGTTACAAATACAACAAAAGAGGTCAGACCTCTTTCAAAAACTCAAGGAGATACAGATGCAAAGTTACCTTCCTCTTTTAGCGCTAATGGCGGGACTGCTGGTAATGGGCGGATTAGCTTATTTTAGGGCTTCATTGCTGGCTTTCAGCGTAGTATTAACTGGGCTATTACTAGCATACAGCGTTGTTAGCCCATTCAGCCAACTATTCTGGTTAGGCTACCTATTGCTTGTTGGAGGCTTGAATTTTAAGGCCTTACGCCAACAGTTAGTTTCAAAGCCATTGTTTAAGATTTTTAAAAAAGTCATGCCTGAAATGTCTCGTACTGAAAGAGAAGCCATCGACGCAGGTACCACTTGGTGGGAAGGAGAGCTATTTCGTGGTGCGCCAGATTGGAAAAAACTCCATAGTTACCCAGCTCCCCGCCTGAGTCCGGAAGAGCAAGCCTTCTTAGATGGTCCAGTTGAACAAGTCTGTGCCATGACCAAAGATTGGGAGATTACTCATGAGCTGGCAGACCTGCCCGAAGACATCTGGGATTTTCTAAAACAACATAAATTTTTCGCCATGATCATCAAAAAACAATATGGTGGCCTAGAATTCTCTGCTTATGCTCAATCATGTGTATTGCAAAAACTTGCTGGAGTATCAGCGGTATTATCCAGCACCGTAGGGGTACCTAACTCATTAGGCCCCGGTGAACTATTACAACACTACGGCACTAAGCAGCAGCAAGACCACTACCTACCTCGCTTAGCGGAAGGCAAAGAAATTCCCTGTTTTGCACTTACCAGCCCTGAGGCAGGCTCAGATGCCGGTTCCATTCCCGATGCTGGCGTAGTGTGTATGGGAGAATGGCAAGGCAAACAAGTGTTGGGCATGCGTATCACCTGGAACAAACGCTATATAACTCTTGCTCCAGTCGCGACTATTTTAGGATTGGCCTTCAAACTTTCCGATCCCGATGGCTTATTAGGTGAGCAAAAAGAGCTAGGCATTACTTGCGCCCTCATCCCTACCGACATTGAGGGGGTTGAAGTAGGCCGTCGTCACTTCCCATTAAATGTACCATTCATGAATGGCCCTACTCGTGCCAACGAGCTATTTGTGCCTATTAACTTCATCATCGGCGGTAAAGAAATGGCTGGTCAGGGCTGGCGTATGTTGGTCGAGTGTTTATCGGTTGGCCGAGGCATCACCCTTCCCTCAAGCGCCACAGGGGGAATTAAAAATGCCGCTCTAGCCACTGGAGCTTATGCAAGGATCCGTCGCCAATTCAAACTTCCAATTGGTAAAATGGAAGGTATTGAAGAGCCACTAGCACGCCTCGCAGGTAACGCCTATTTGATGGGTGCAGCCTCCGATTTAACCGTGAGTGCCATCGATTTAGGTGAGAAGCCTTCGGTGATTTCAGCCATCGTCAAGTACCACCTCACTCACCGAGGTCAACGCGCCAGTATCGATGCCATGGACATTGTTGGTGGTAAAGGGATTTGCTTAGGCCCTAAAAACTTCCTCGCCCGCGCCTATCAGGGAGCGCCAATTGCCATCACTGTAGAAGGGGCCAACATTCTTACTCGCAGCATGATCATTTATGGTCAAGGAGCCATTCGCTGCCATCCTTATGTATTAAATGAAATGGCTGCTGCGCAAGATCCTGACTTTAGTCAAGGTTTAAATAGTTTTGACAAGGCGTTATTTAGCCACCTTGGCTTTGCTTTCAGCAACTTTGTACGCAGTTTTTGGTTTGGTATTACCGGCAATAATTTTATTAGCGCGCCCTACTCTGACCAAACTGCAATTTATTACAAACAATTGACCCGCTTTAGTAGCAATCTAGCATTACTGTCAGATGTGGCGATGGGCACCTTGGGCGGAAATTTAAAACGTAAGGAACGGGTATCGGCTCGCTTAGGTGATATGTTGAGCCAGCTATATCTCGCCTCTGCGGTACTAAAACGCTATGACGACGAGGGACGAAAAACCGAAGATTTACCTTTAGTGCATTGGAGCATGCAAGATGCACTCTTCCAGCTACAAACCGCTCTAGATGAGCTATTACTTAACTTCCCTAATAAGTTCGTAGGCAAGTTCATGCATTGGGTCTTGTTTCCTCTAGGCAAACCGCTACGCGCGCCAAGTGATCAGTTAGATCACACCCTTGCTCGCATTTTGCAGCAGCCTAGTGAAACTCGCGAACGACTCGGACAAGGTCGCTTTGATAGCCGAGTTGCAGGCAATGTATACGGTGAATTAGAACAAACCCTTGAAGACGTCTTGGCCAGTGAAGTTCTGTACGATAAAGTTTGTCAGGCTATAGGTGAAAGACGTCCATTTACCCAGCTTGATAAACTTGCTGATGAAGGCCTTTCGCTAGGAGTGCTGAGCCCCGAAGAGGCGCAATTAATGAAACGTACCGAACAAGGGCGTTTAGCAGCTATCAACGTTGATGACTTCGATCATCAACAGTTAGAAAACCGCCCAGTAAAGCCTCAAAGTAATAGCTCAGGTCTAGAGTCAGTGGCCTAAAGCTTAAGCTGTCCCCTCCCCAAAAAGCGAAGCTTACAGTTTCGCTTTTTTAGCTGTCAAACCAAACAAGACATTGAATTCCATTCCAAAATACACTTTACTTAAGTAAAACCTAAGCATGGTATACTAATGAGTGATGACATTTTTCTAGTTGATGACTCCGTCCCAGAGTGCTGCATACTAGAAGAACAATGGAAATTATTGATTGTTGATGATGAGCCCGAAGTTCACCACATCACTAATATGACCTTGTCACAATTTGTATTCGATAGTAAATCGATTCAATTTCTTCATGCCAATTCTGCCCAAGAAGCCAAACAAATCATTGCTCAACATCCTGACATCGCGCTAATTCTGCTTGATGTGGTGATGGAAACCGATGATGCGGGCTTGCACCTAGTCCGTTACATTAGAGAACAGCTGAATAACCAAAGCGTACGTATTGTATTGCGCACCGGGCAGCCAGGTCAGGCGCCAGAAGATGAAGTCGTAGAAAACTATGACATTAACGACTATAAAGATAAAACCGAACTCACTTCACAAAAGCTACGCACGCTAATTCGCGCCAGCCTACGCTCATATCGTGATATTTGTGCCCTAGAAAAACACAAGATAGGCCTAGAGAAAGTCGTTAAAGCTTCTCGAGGCATTTTCGAGAAAAACGCCCTATTCACCTTTGTTGATGGAGTGTTAGAGCACCTAGCCGCGGTATTGAGCTTGGAAGACAGTTGCATTTACCAAGTCGAACAATACGCTTATCAAATAAATGAAACACAATTACAGCTACTGGCTTACCAAGGGGGCAAACAACCGGATATTCAAGTTCCGCAGCAACTTAGCAACTTTCCACCTCTACAACAAAAGCTGCTTACAGAAGCGATTAATAGCAAGCAAAATGTATTCGCTGATAACGCCTTAGTCATCTATTGCAAGAATAGCGCATACAACATATTGTTCTACATCACTCGAACGGCATCGTTCAACCAATCCGACCATCACTTTATCAGTTTACTCAGTGAAAACATCTTAGTTGCTTTAGAAAATATTCGCCTTAATGAACTCATTCATACTAATCAAAAAGAAGTGCTATATCGCTTAGGCGAGATTGTCGAAACCCGCTCCAAAGAATCAGGGATGCACGTGCGTCGTGTTGCCTTATTCACAGCGCGACTCGCTGAGCAATTAGGCTTACCAAAACTCACCATTGAACAATTAATGCTAGCCGCCCCGCTGCACGACGTTGGCAAAGTGGCTATTCCCGATGCTATTTTGCATAAGCCGGGTAAGTTAACTCCTAATGAATGGGAAATCATGCAAACTCATGCAGCAATAGGTGAAAAAATGCTCGATGGTTCGAACATCGAAGTACTACAGCTGGCCGCAGAAATTGCTGGTTCACACCATGAAAAATGGGATGGAAGTGGCTACCCAAGAGGTTTAAAAGGAGCGCAAATTCCCTTGAGTGGTCGCTTAACGGCCATCGCTGATGTGTTTGATGCCTTAGCTAGTAATCGCTGCTATAAAGAGGCATGGAGCCAACAAGAAATTTGTGAGTACTTAAAACAACAGCGAGCTCGTCAATTTGATCCGCAACTGGTCGATTTATTATTAGATAATTTTGCAGACTTCATAGCAATAAGGGAAAAGTATCAAGATTAGACAACTCAAGAGTTTGGCTAAGTAACAGACACAAAAAAACCTCGCTTAACGAGGCCTTGTTTAGTAGTGGCGGAGTGGACGGGACTCGAACCCGCGACCCCCGGCGTGACAGGCCGGTATTCTAACCAACTGAACTACCACTCCGCATATACTAAAG
>QGCX01000070.1_pt1 | contig 25155 bp, 20 predicted proteins | sample 4708031 | NCBI WGS metagenome assembly QGCX01 (sample SAMN08941163, study PRJNA450518) | Sediment metagenome, whole genome shotgun sequencing project. | reverse complement strand
GTCCAAATCGGACTTAAAAAGTTTTGTGAAATTTCCTTTTTCACTCTATAAAGATTCTCCCTATTGGGTCCCTCCCATTATTAAAGATGAAATGGAGTCTTTTGATAAGGATAAGAACCCTGTTTTTAAAACGGCCGAGGCACAGTTCTTTTTGGCTTATAAAGAAGGGAAGCTCGTAGGTCGCGTGGCAGCTATTATAAACTGGTTGGAAGTTAAGGAGCAGGGACTAAAGAAAATGCGATTTGGTTGGTTCGATTTTGTGGATGACCTTGAAGTTTCAAAGGCTCTATTGGATAAAGTCCAGGAGATTGGCAAGAAAAACAAGCTGAACTATATGGAAGGTCCGGTAGGATTCTCCAATTTGGACAAAGTAGGCGTACTTACCGATGGTTTTGATCAAGTAGGAAACATGATCACTTGGTACAACCACCCCTATTACCAATCGCATTATGAGCAGCATGGGTTTACTACCGAAAAAAAATACTCAGAGAGTAAATTTTTAGCGGCAAATGCCGAACCTAAATTTTTTGAAAAGGCCAATATGCTGATCAAAAAGCGCTATGGTCTCCGAGAAATGAATTTTGAAAAAAGCGCCGACATAATGCCTTGGGTGGACAAGATGTTCGACCTTTTTAACGAGACCTATGCCAAACTATCTTCTTTTGTGAAGATAACCGATATCCAAAAAGAATATTTCAAGAAAAAATACATTAGTTTCATAAATCCGGAATACATCAAATTTGTGGTGGATTCAGATGATAATTTAGTGGCTTTTGCCATTGTGATGCCCTCTTTTTCAGAAGCCTTACAAAAAGCGAAAGGCAAATTGTTCCCTTTTGGAATTTTCCATTTGCTCAATGCTCGAAAAAATAGCAAGGATGCCATTTTCTACTTGATCGGTATTCATCCAAAATATCAAAACAAAGGGGTCACCTCCATAATTTTTAATGAATTTCATCATACCTTTAAAAAGCGTGGAGTGATCAATTGTATTAGAACTCCCGAACTAGAGGATAATCTGGCCATACAACAAATGTGGAAACACTTTGACCCTAAAGTAGTCAAGAGACGAAGAACTTATGTAAAAGACCTTTAGAAATAACTATATTACTCCACTGCTATTTTATTACCTGATTTTTACTAATTTAAGAGAATAATTCTCCTAATATAGTAGTATTGATATTCCAAAGTAATAACTAAAATCATTAATAATATAGCTGTAAATAAGGATGACAAAAGCACATAGACAATTGGAGGAGGTGTCCTTTTGGGACTTGGCGTAGGTTTCTTTTTTCTTGGTTCTGGTGCCGTTTTGGCGTTCGTAGGCTCCATGATTACTGGCCTGAATTGGACTAATAATCACATCAATTATTTCAACCAGAAAAAAATAATCTTCCTGGTTATTGCAACGACCTCATAATCAAAATTTTAAAAAGAATCCATCGAAGAATACTTAAAAACAAGTTCAATGAATACCTTGTTTATGTATTTTGGGAAGGATTGACTTTTTTTTAGAAATTTGAAAATGTATTACAATGGAAAATAAAATAGCCATTGAGTTTTTAGACCACGTAGCCATTCGCGTTAAAGATATGGAGACGTCCATTGCTTGGTACGAAAAGGTTTTGGGTCTCCAAAAACATCAGCTCCCTAAATGGGGAGCACATCCGATTTTTATGTTGAGTGGCAAATCTGGAATTGCATTGTTTCCAGCTCATTTGCATGACGATACCTTGAATCCAGAATCAAAAAATGTAAAAATTGACCACTTTGCGTTCAATGTTACCAATGAAAATTTTGAGAAAGCAAAAAAAAGGTACACTGACCTTAATTTAGTCTATACTATTCAGGACCATTATTATTTCCAATCTATTTATACCAAGGATCCGGATGGCCATACGGTTGAATTGACCACTCTTGTGGTCGATGAAAATGATGTATATACCAACTAAATTCAAGACGAAGATTTAGATTTGAAAGAAAACCATCAAAAATATATTGAATCCTACCTACAACTGTTTTCAAATTTAAACCCCAATAAACTGACGCTCTTCCGTTCGCAACTAACTATTGGGGAATACAAGCAAAAAGATTACTTTTTTAAGAATGGGGTTTGTTTGTGAAGGACTATTACGGCGATATTACGCAAGTTAAAATTAATGCGCCGAAATAACGCACAAACGAATTGCAGCGGACGAAAAGTCCGCTGCAATAAATATTTTACGAGAATAGGAAAAATTACTATTCGCCCATTGCCGCAGCAACAGCAGCTGAAAGTCTTTTATATGTACCATTTTCCAAACGTTCCCTGATTGCTGAAAATGCATCCAAAGTTTTGGCAATATCCTCCATAGTATGTGTTGCCGTTGGAATCAAACGAAGCAAAATCAAACCTTTTGGAATTACTGGATATACCACAATAGAACAGAAGATTCCGTGGTTTTCACGCAAATCCTTTACCAAGGCCATAGCTTCTGGAATACTACCGTTCAAATAAACAGGAGTAACACAACTGGTGGTGGTACCAATATCAAAACCTCTATCCTTAAGTCCATTTTGAAGCGCGTTCACATTCTCCCAAAGTTTTGCCTTTAATTCGGGCATGGTACGTAGCATATCAAGCCTTTTAAGTGCTCCTTTTACATAAACCATTGGTAAAGACTTAGCGAACATTTGAGAACGAAGATTGTACTTCAAATACTCTATAATCTCTTTATCTGCAGCAACAAAGGCACCAATTCCGGCCATAGATTTGGCAAAAGTGGCCAAATACACATCAATTTCGTCCTGTACGCCTTGTTCCTCACCTGCTCCTGCACCCGTTTTACCAAGTGTTCCAAATCCGTGGGCATCATCTACCAAGAGTCTAAACTGGAATTTCTTTTTAAGGTCTACGATTTCTCTCAAGATTCCTTGCTCTCCGCGCATACCAAAAACTCCTTCGGAGATCACTAATATTCCTCCGCCAGTTTCATTGGCCAATTTAGTGGCACGCTCCAAGTTTTTTTCCAAACTTTCTGGGTCGTTGTGCTTAAATGTAAAACGTTTACCCATGTGCAAACGCACCCCATCTATAATACAAGCGTGACAATCCACATCGTATACAATAATATCATCCTTAGATACCAAAGCATCGATAACCGACATAAAGCCTTGGTAACCGAAGTTCAATAAATAAGAGGCATCCTTGTTAACGAATTCAGCCAACTCGTTCTGTAATTGTTCGTGGAAATCGGTATGGCCACTCATCATTCGAGCTCCCATTGGATAAGCAGCTCCGTGCTCCAATGCGGCTTCTCCATCCACTTTTTTGATTTCAGGTAGGTTGGCAAGCCCTAGATAGTCATTGATACTCCACGTTATTACATCTTTCCCTTGGAACTTCATTCTGTTGGAAATAGGTCCTTCCAGTTTTGGAAAAACAAAATAACCCTCAGCTTGTGAGGCCCATTTTCCTAAAGGCCCTTTGTTCTCAATGATTCTATCGAATAAATCTCTCATCTACCTTAAATTTAATTCAAATGCAAAAGTATAGATTTTTATGAACCTTGCATAACGAAATATGTACATAAAAAAAACGACAATGAAAAACATTGCCGTTCTTGAGGTGTTATAGGGTATTGGTTTATTTAATATAATTGATTTCTTCAGGTACTTCAGCATCCTGAATGTCGAAAAAGCCTTGGTTTTCCATCCATTCGTTGCTGTATACTTTACTCATGTACCTTGAACCGTGGTCTGGGAATACCACAACAACATTACTATCTTCTGTAAACTCCCCTTCCGTGTTCAATTGATACAATGCCTGAGTAGCTGCACCACTGGTGTAACCAGCAAAAATACCTTCGGTATGGGCCAATTTACGAGCCATATGGGCACTTTCGCCATCAGTTACTTTGATATATCTGTCGATACTATTGAAATCGGTAGCGTCTGGGATTAAGTTTTTACCTAATCCTTCAATTCGGTATGGATATACCTCATTATGATCAAACTCTCCGGTTTCGTGATATTTTTTCAATACAGAACCATAAGCATCAACACCCAATACTTTAATGTTTGGGTTTTGCTCTTTAAGATAACGAGCAATACCTGATATAGTTCCTCCTGTTCCACTACAAGCTACCAAATGGGTAATCTGACCATTGGTCTGCTCCCAGATTTCTGGTCCGGTACTGGAATAGTGAGCATCAATATTGAGCTCGTTAAAATATTGGTTGATGTAAATGGAGTTAGGTGTTTCGCTATGCAATTGTTTGGCCACTTCATAATAAGAACGTGGGTCATCTGCACTAACATGGGCTGGACAAACATAAACTTTGGCTCCCATGGAACGTAACATATCTATCTTGTCCGGGGATGATTTTGAACTTACGGCCAAAATACATTTGTATCCCTTAACAATACTCACCATGGCGAGGCTAAAGCCCGTATTGCCAGATGTGGTCTCAATAATGGTACTACCCGGCTTAAGAATACCTTTACGCTCGGCTTCCTCAATAATATGAATTGCAATTCTGTCTTTTGAGGAATGTCCAGGGTTAAAGCATTCCAGTTTAGCATAGAAATTTCCAGTAAGTGGGGCGGTAATTCTGTTTAGCTCAACTAAGGGGGTATTTCCAATTAGGTCTAGGATATTGCTGTGCGCATTTATCTGTTTCTTCATAACTGGTATTAGGTAGGAATATTTCTTACGCAAATAAGAAAATTATTCCGTGCAAATGTAACATTTTATTTTTAAAAAGCTTTTCCTTCAAGGTCTAAAATGAAGGCATATTCCTTTGCGGTTTCCTTTAAAGCCTCAAATCTGCCCGATGCTCCTCCGTGCCCTGCATCCATGTTAGTATCCAAAAACAAGAGGTTATCATCAGTTTTATACTCCCTTAATTTAGCTACCCATTTGGCCGGTTCCCAGTACTGTACTTGGGAGTCGTGCAAGCCTGTGGAAACATACATGTTGGGGTATTCCTTGGCCTCCACATTGTCGTATGGGGAGTAGGATTTAATGTAATCGTAATATTCTTTTTCGTTTGGATTCCCCCATTCGTCATATTCTCCGGTGGTCAACGGAATGGTGTCATCCAGCATGGTAGTGACCACATCTACAAAGGGTACTCCCGCAATAACTCCATGATACAGTTCTGGTGCCATGTTAATGACGGCTCCCATCAAAAGACCTCCTGCAGAACCGCCCATGGCATATAAATGCTCTGGACTGGTATATTTTTGATCAATCAAATATTGAGAAATGTCGATGAAATCGGTGAACGTATTTTTCTTTTTGAACAATTTACCATCTTCATACCAAGGTCTACCCAAATATTCACCTCCTCGAACATGGGCAATGGCGTATATAAATCCTCTATCCAACAAACTCAATCGTATAGATGAAAAATAAGGGTCGATGGTGGCACCGTAAGAACCGTATCCGTATTGCAACAACGGACTGGTTCCATCCAAAGGAGTGTCTTTGTGGTAGATTACTGAAATTGGCACTTTTTTACCATCTCTGGCTGTGGCCCATAGTCGTTCGGTCTTGTAATTGTTCTTGTCAAACTTACCTCCTAAAACTTCTTGCTCCTTCTTTATGGTTTTAGTCTTGGTCTCCATATCAAAATCGATAATAGCGAATGGAGATCCCATTTCGTTGTAATAGTAACGAAGAACCTTAGTTTCAAAATCAAGGTTAACGGAGGGTCCTGCAACATAGGTTTCACTATCAAAAGGCAAATAATAACTATCGGAACCGTCCCATTTGGCAATCTTCATCTGGTTGAGACCATTATTACGTTCTGTAACCACATAATAATCCCTAAAAATCTCTACATCTTCCAATAAAACATCTTCTTGATGCGGAATAAACTCCTCCCAATGTTCAGATGATGTATTGTTCTCATCAGTTTTCATCAACTTAAAGTTGGTTGCACCGTCTTTATTTGTCAAAACATAAAAATCACCTTCAAAATGAGAGATGCCATATTCTACTCCTTTTTCTCGCGGAGAAAATACTTTAAACTCTCCATCGGAATCATCCGCATTCAAAATTCTATATTCAGATGTCAATGTGCTGCCAGAACCGATTACGATATATTTTCTGGATTTTGTCTTGTAAACAAAGGTGTTATAGGTAGAATCTTTTTCATGAAAAATCAATTCATCATCTTCCGAAGAAGTTCCCAGAACATGCTTAAAAATTTTATCGGAACGTAAGGTAACCGGGTCTTTTTTGGTGTAGAACAGCGTTTTGTTATCGTTGGTCCAAACAGAGCTCCCTGTAGTATTTTCAATAATATCAGGATAGATTTCTCCTGATTTCAAGTTTTTTACCTGAATATTATACTGCCTTCTAGAAATGGTATCCGTTCCAAAGGAAGCCATAGTATTATCTGGACTGATAGAAACACCACGCAAGTTAAAAAACTCATGGTCTTTGGCCATTTCGTTGCAATCAAACAACAATTCATCCTCGGCATCCAAGCTTTCCTTCTTTCTGGAATAAATAGGATACTCCTTACCCTCCTCATATCGGGTGATATACCAATATCCATCCAATTTATAGGGAACAGAGGAGTCATCTTCCTTGATCCTTCCTTTCATTTCCTTAAAAAGCTCCTCTTGAAACTTTTTGGTATGGGCGGTCATTTTTTGATAGTACTCGTTCTCGGCATTCAAATAATCAAGGACTTGCTGGTCCTCCCTATTGTTCATCCAATAATAATCATCGATTCTAACATCACCGTGCTTCTCGAGTTGGGTCGGATGTTTGGGTGCTACCGGGGGAGCTATACTCATGGATTCGTCTTTGTTGTTTTTGCAAGCGGTCGCAAAAATAAGGCATAAAACCAGAATATGAGTTCTTGAAATAGTTTGTTTCATGGGTCAGTGTTTTAACCAAATTACTACTTTTGACAATACACTTGTTAAATAAAGAAAATTATGTTTGGAGATCTTATGGGAATGATGGGTAAAATTAAAGAAACCCAAAAGAAAGTGGAAGCCACAAAGGAGCGTTTAAATACCGTGATGATTGATGAAGAGTCTACCGACGGATTCTTGAAAGTAACACTTACCGCTAACCGCGAAATAAAGTCTATTTCCATTGATGATTCGCTATTGGAAGATAAAGAGCAATTGGAAGATTATCTAGTACTGACACTGAACAAGGCCATTGAAAAAGCCAGCAAAGTAAATGAAGCTGAATTAGCAGCCGTGGCCAAAGAGGGCATGCCGAACATTCCTGGAATGGATGCATTTATGAAATAATAAATGTCAGGTCGAGCGCAGTCGAGACCCCTAATACACTTCTCGACTCCGCTCGAAGTGACAATCATCCTATACTTTTCAAGACTTTTAAGAAATGCTGGTGCATGCCATCGGTATAATCCAAATGGGTGACGATGCGCAATTTTCCTTGTCCCATCCCAATGATGGATACTTGATTTTTGGTCAATTGCTCCAAAAATGCCTCAGATGACAATTTGGATTCATCAATTTCAAAAATGATGATATTGGTCTCAATCGGCTCCACTTTTTTAATGAAATCCAAAGATTGGAGCACCTCCCCTATTTCGTCCGCTTTTTTGTGATCTTCCGCCAATCGTTCTACATTATTTTCCAAGGCGTAGATGCCTGCTGCAGCCAAATATCCCGATTGACGCATACCGCCTCCAAAAATTTTACGGATGCGCAAGGCTTTGTCAATATCATCTTTACTTCCAACCAAAACGGAACCCACAGGGCATCCCATACCTTTACTTAAACATACGCTGATGGTATCAAACAACTTTCCGTAAGCTTTTGGGTCCTCCCCCTTTTTTACCAAAGCGTTCCAAAGTCGGGCACCATCCAAATGATATTTTAGATTGTGCTCGTCACAGACTTTTCGGATTTTTTTCAATTCCTCAAAATCCCAACAGGCTCCCCCTCCTTTGTTCGTAGTGTTTTCTATACAAACCAATGAGGTTAATGGGCTATGGTAAAAATCGGGTGGGTTGATGGATGCTTCGACCTGTTCGGCCGTCATCATTCCGCGGTCACCGTCGACCAATTTACAAGAAACCCCACTGTTGAAGCTAACTCCTCCCCCTTCGTAATTGTAGACGTGTGCATATTTATCACAAATCAACTGGTCTCCAGGTTGGGTGTGGATTTTTATCGCAGTTTGGTTGGTCATGGTGCCACTGGGGAAAAACAGTGCTGCTTCCATGCCAAAATATTCAGCTACCTTGGATTCTAATTCGTTTACAGTAGGGTCGTTTTTAAAAACATCGTCCCCTACTTTAGCATTCATCATGGCCTCCAACATTCCTGCTGAAGGCCTTGTGACGGTGTCACTTATTAAGTTTATTTCCATAAAATAATTTAGTCCATGCAGTCCATACCAATGGGCGACCCATCCGGTATTTTGGAAACTGGAATCAGTTTAAATTCAGAAGGCTTTTTCATGAAAGCATCAATTCTTTTTACCATTTCGGCAGAAATAGCGTTTTTGCCATTACTCAGCAATTTTGTCTTTAAGTTGTTCAAAGCTTCATTGGCAATGGCATTTACTTGTGGGTGTACATCATCATGAGCTGCCAAGTTCATAATATGATAAAGCACTCTAAAATTGACAGTGTTCTGCACTTCTTCTTCGTAAGCATCACGGTGAGACAAATCAAAAGTACCTTTTATGGTTTCCTCCAATACTTCCTGTAACCCCATTTGTCCTTTATCCAAGCTCTTTTGCTGAATCAATCGTGATGCACGTTCTGGATGCAGCAATAATTCCAATGTCATATCTGCAGCAGTCTCAGCAACGGAAAGTGCATCAAAACTCACGCCTGTTCTTCCTTTAAAAGATTCCCTGGAACGACCAAAACCAATCGCTCTCGGAGGAAAAAGGTCCAATTTATCCTTGGGAACAGCAATAACTTCAGCATCCAATGTTTTAAGGATTGATTCCATAGCTGCTTCCTGAATAGTTTCATTTATGGGTTTAACAGGCGTTTGACCTCCATCTTTAACAGCATAATTGTAATCCAAACCTCCTATTACTTTGGAAACGGCTTCGGTTTGATATCTGTGGAAGAAATAAAGTGGTACAAAAACATCTTCCAAAACTGAATAAGCCTCACCACTTCTAATATTATCTACTGAAAAATTCTCGATGGCCTTTTCTCGTATCTCTAACATACTTTCCAACTCTTGACCAGCATTTTTCCCATTATCCCACAAGTGAGCCAATGCATGTGCACCTCCTTTTGGACGGGCATCTTGATCGGATATGTAACGTAGTCCATCGTCTTGGGCTTTCTTTAAAATAGCATTCAAGGCCGCTTCTTCATCGGTATTACTGGGAAAATCGGAATATGCAAAGGCAACAATAACCTTGTCCCATTCCCCAATTCCTGTATCGTATGCATTATCAAATTTGATTTCACCACCTTCCAACTCAAACTGTGGGTGAGGGTAATCCATTACGGAAGCTCTATTGTTGGTGCTAGCTGCAAAATTATGTGTGAAACCAAGTGTATGTCCAATTTCGTGTGCGGAAAGTTGACGGATTCTCGCCAAGGCCAATTCCAACATTGGCTCATAATTATCGTCTCTTTCTTCAAATGGTTTGTTCATTAATGCTTGCGCAATCATAAAATCTTGACGGATGCGAAGACTTCCCAAACTAACATGGCCTTTTAAAATTTCACCTGTTCGTGGGTCAACAACACTAGCTCCATAGCTCCATCCTCTTGTGGAACGGTGTACCCATTGCACCACATTGTAACGAACATCTAGAGGGTCAGCATCATCTGGAAGCATTTTCATTTGGAATGCATTTTTGTATCCTGCAGCTTCAAAGGCTTGGTTCCACCATTTACCTCCGTCCAACAAAGCAGAACGCACTGGTTCTGGAGTACCGTTATCCAAATAATATGTAATTGGTTCTACTGCTTCGCTTACTTCGGCGTTCGGGTCTTTCTTTTCTAAACGGTGCCTTCTAATAAATCTTTTTACCAACGATTCTTGGACAGGAGTTGCGTAATCAAAATAAGAAAAAGGGTAGCCTCCACTGCGCGTATCAAAAAGTCGCTTCTCAAAATTATCGTCAGGAAGTTCGATCAATGAATGGTGCTGTGCTACAGTCACCAAACTAGCCGTTGGTGCTACAGAACGAATCCAAGCACCCTGTGGGTCCCCCTTAAAGGTAAGGGCTACATCAAACTCTACATTTTTTGGGAAAGCTTTGGTGCGGTCAAAGGCCAAAGCACTTTTCGACTTGTCCAGGCTATAGGAGCCTTGCTTAGCTCTTTTTAATCTATTGGAAACCCCATGGGCATCTCGCATTAAAAAATCGGTAAAATCTATAAGGTAACTTCCCTTGGATTCTTCGACAATTTCGAAACCCTCCAAAATAGATTTTGCAAAGGCCTGCTCTACAGATTTTCTTTCCAATTCGTTATCGGTGATGGCCCTAAATTTTTGATTGGGCTGAACCAAAAGCAGTTTTTTCCCTGCTTTTTTGAAATACACAACCTGTTCATTACCCAATTGTCCTCGGTCAAGACCAATATCGTTGCTTCCTATTCCGCTGCTAAGGGAATAGACATATAAAAAATCTGTTTCCAGGTCATCTACCTGAAGGTAGATTTTGTCGCTGGAATCATCATAATAAAAATTGAAAAAACCATTGAATTTTTGAAAGTCTTTTGCCTTTTCAAAGGTTTGTGCCCCTAAGGAGGTGCACACAAAATAAAATAAAGCGATGAGCGTAGTAGTGTTCTTCATAACCTGGTTGAAATATTGAGCTTAAAAATATGGAAATCATTTTAAATATCCCTGTCAAAAAATCATATGTAGCAATAAGTGAAAATTTGATGAAATTGAATCAAAATTTTTATGTATTTCGTTTTTTTCTACCCTCCATCTAATATTTTGATTTTATAAATAGTATTCCATCTAACGCAAGGTCATGTGCAGAAAGAAACTTATTTTTACCTCAAAATAGAATACATGGTAACCACAGATCAGCAGAAAGATCTTATTGAGCGCCTTGGTGCGTTAAGGAGGTATCTTTGACATTGATGCCAAACTTATTGAAATAGAAAACGAGGAAGAAAAAACCCTCGCTCCAGGTTTTTGGGATAATCCGCAAGAAGCCCAAAAACAAATGCAGTCTATTAAATCCAAAAAGAACTGGGTAGAAGATTTTGAGGAAGCCAAAACATTGATTGGCGACCTTGAGGTGCTTATGGAATTTCAACAAGCTGGTGAGGTTTCCGAAGAAGAAGTCACCAAACAGTTTGACAAATCCCAATTGGCCATTGAAAAACTGGAGTTCCGCAATATGCTTTCGGACGAAGGTGACGAACTTACAGCCGTACTGCAAATTACGGCAGGAGCTGGTGGTACGGAAAGCTGCGATTGGGCCTCCATGCTTATGCGTATGTATATGATGTGGGCCGAAAAGAACGGCTATAAAATTAAAGAGCTCAACTACCAGGCAGGGGATGTAGCCGGAATCAAGACCGTTACATTGGAAATTGAAGGTGAATATGCCTTTGGATGGCTCAAAGGTGAAAATGGGGTACATCGTTTGGTGCGCATCTCCCCTTTTGACAGTAACGCTAAAAGACATACTTCCTTTGCTTCCGTTTATGTGTATCCACTGGTGGACGACAGTATTGAAATTGAAGTAAACCCATCAGATATTGAAATTACTACAGCACGTTCCAGTGGTGCTGGAGGGCAAAATGTGAACAAAGTGGAAACCAAAGTTCAATTAGTGCATAAACCTACTGGAATTCAAATCTCGTGTTCAGATTCACGTTCACAGCACGATAACAGGGCTACGGCCATGAAAATGTTGAAATCTCAGTTGTACGAAATAGAGCTTCGTAAAAAACAAGAGGCTCGAGCCGAAATTGAATCCTCAAAAATGAAGATTGAGTGGGGGTCACAAATTCGTAACTACGTGATGCATCCCTATAAATTGGTCAAAGATGTGCGCACAGGAGAAGAAACCGGCAATGTGGATGCCGTAATGGACGGAGACTTGGATGCCTTTTTAAAAGCCTATTTAATGATGATGGGGCAAAAAGAAGAACAGGAATAACAAAAGAATCATGATTAAAATATACCATAATCCACGATGCAGAAAATCCAGAGAAGGATTGGCCATTCTTGAAAAATCTGGAAAAGAATTCGAAGTTGTAAAATACTTGGATGATGTTCCTAGCAAGGAAGAATTGCAAACAATAATTGAGTATTTGGGGATTTCTCCAATTGATTTGGTTCGAAAGACCGAAGCCATCTGGAAAGAGAAGTTTAAAGGTAAAACCTTATCGGATGATGAGGTGATTACCGCTATGGCCGAAAACCCAAAATTGATAGAACGGCCCATTGTTGTCAATGGGAAAAAGGCTGTCGTGGGCAGGCCTCCAGAAAATATTTCCAAATTGCTATAATCCTGATATCCAATTACATTTAACATAGGTTCCAAGCATAAATTAAACCTAAATAGTATCTTTATCCCATGAAAAGTACGCAAACCCTGTTCTATATTACCTTACTAATTGGTGTTTTGGCCTTTAACGACCTGTCTGCACAATACGGTTATGGATCACCCTACGGCAGACGTAGTATGTACGGTAGAGGTCGGAGCGCAATTCCGCAAGCAGGTCCTGTGGAAACTCAAAAAGACGAAACTCCTCCTACCGCCGAGGAACTTGTGGACGGACAAATGCCTTCTATCACGGAAGCATTAGGTTTAGACCCTTTTGAAGAGGCCATTGTAAGAACTACTCTTGTTCAATCTGTACAGCAACGAATAGAACTTCAAATATTGGAGTTGGAACCTCTTAAAATGAAAGAGGAGGTTGAAAAAATAAAAAGGCGTCAAGACGCAGAATTAAAGGCAGGTCTTCCCGAGGATAAATATGAAGCCTTTATGGAACTCCAAGAAAATCGATTCAAGGCCAAGAAGAAAAAGAAGAAGAAAAAAAAGAAAAACAGGGATTAACAATTCTTTAAGGTCATTCGCAGGATCAAATATGTTGTTGAGGGGTAAATATTTTATGCCCTCTTTTTTTCAAACAATTTTTGCATAGTAAAAATCAAACTATGCAAAGGATTATCATTCCTATACTACTTTTAACCTTGACCACTTTTCAAGGTATAGCCCAACAAAGACAAAGACCTATTAAAATTTCGGGAAAGGTAATAGATTCAGATTCTGGACAACCTCTGGAATATGCCACATTTGTATTGCAGAATGCCGAAAACCCAGACCAAGTTACCGGAGGAATAACAGATATCTCGGGTAATTTTGAAGTAGAGGCAGGTCCTGGAACCTATAATATCAGTGTTGAATATATATCTTACAAAACTTATTCGCTAAAAGGGCAAACCTATAACTCAAACACAAACCTAGGTTCCATTACCTTATCGCCAGATGTTGCCCAGCTCGCAGAGGTTGAGGTCGTCGGTGAAAAAACCACTGTAGAGGTACGGTTGGATAAAAAAGTATACAATATTGGAAAAGATATTACCACGAGTGGCGGTAACGTAAGTGATGCATTGGGCAACATACCATCTGTTTCCGTTGATGTAGAAGGAGGTATAAGTTTAAGAGGTAATGATAATGTTCGTATCCTTATTAATGGTAAGCCATCCGCTTTGGCTGGTTTTGGTTCAACCGATGTACTACAGCAACTACCTGCCGATGCTATTGAAAAGGTAGAGGTGATCACCAGTCCTTCTGCTCGTTATGATGCTGAAGGAACGGCAGGTATTTTGAATATTGTACTCAAAAAAGAGAAAACTTTGGGGGTCAACGGTTCCGTTAATCTTACGGGAGGAATCCCTTTTAATGCTCGGGCCACTACCAACTTTAATATCAGAACTGAGAAGTTCAACATATTTAACACTCTAGGTTATTTTCATAGAGAATCTCCAGGAGGTGGTTACAATGATAATACCTATCTGTCCGAACAAAGTGAATTTGATAGAATTTACGAAGACAGGGATATTAGTCGAAATGACGATGGTTTCAACATAAACTTGGGAATGGAGTATTTCTTAACAGAAAAATCGTCCATTACAGGTAGTTTCTTCTATAGATGGTCAGATGAGAACGATTTGACAGAAAATGATAACCAACGATTTTCCGATGGAAGCCTTAACAGTAGAACATTTAGAACAGAAGATCAAGCTGAGAAAGACAATAGCCGGCAATTCTCTTTTAATTACACCAATAACATTGATGACAACGGACAAAAATTGACCGCAGATTTTCAGTATTCCTATGATAATGAAGATGTATTGACGGAAATCCGAGAAGACCGCTCCATTCCAACTGACAGTCTAATTGCTCTGGAAAATATTTACGAGAAGCAAAAACAAGATGACATTTTGGCCCAGATTGATTACGTATTACCTATGGGGGATGCGCAATTTGAAGCGGGCTATCGTGGTACCTTTGAAAAAGAAGTAAACGATTACCAGTTGGACACTCTTGATCAAGGAACGGGTAATTTCATTACCAATCAAGACCTCACCAACATATTTACGTATCACGAAAATGTAAATGCCCTTTACACCCAATACGGTAACAAATACGGCAAGTTTTCCGTTCTACTTGGTTTACGTTTGGAAAATACTGAGTTAAGAGGTGAAGTAGATGCCAGTATTGATAGTCAGGCCTTGGAAGAACTTGTAGGTGAAGATGTTGATCTTAACTTTGATAAGAACTATTTAGGACTTTTCCCAACCGTAAATTTGGTTTACGAAATTTCGAAAACCCAAAATATTTCTCTTGGTTATAACAGGAGAATAAACAGGCCTAGGGGTTGGTTTATTAACCCATTCCCATCTAGATCCAGTAGAACCAACGTTTTTCAGGGAAATCCAGATTTGGACCCTGCCTTTGCCAATGCATTTGACCTTGGTTACATGAAAAGATGGAAAAAGATAACATTCACCTCTTCTGTTTACTATCAACGAGAAACACAATCTTTTGAATTTATTACAGAAAATACCGGTCAATTTACTTCAGATGGTATCCAGATTATCCGAAGGGTTCCCATCAACTTGTCTACTAACGAACGTATTGGTGCGGAGGCTGGAATAATTTATAGTCCTGCTAAATGGTGGCGAATGAACGGAAGTTTTAACTTCTTTACTTTCTCCTCGGACGGATCATTCAATGGTGTTGATTATGGAACGACCAACTCAAGCTATTTTACCCGTTTGAGCTCCAAGTTTACATTACCTGGAAAAATAGAGCTACAGGCCAACTCCTTTTATATTGGGCCTAGGCAAAATGCACAAACAGAATCGGACCCGATATTCTCTTTAAACCTAGCAGTAAGTAAAGATCTGTTTGACGACAAGGCCACACTTTCATTAAATGTTAGTGACTTGTTCAACTCAAGAAAACGCCGATCATTTACACAAACACCTACTTTTACATCGGACAGTGAGTTCCAATGGAGGCAAAGACAGGTTAACTTATCTTTTATATATCGATTTAACCAACCTAAGGAGCAACGTCAGCGAGGCGGAAGACAAGGTGGTGGAGATGATGACGAAGGACAATATTAAGGGTAGTAATCTAGAAACAGAAACCAACCAACCTCTATACAATGAAAAAAGGAAGCTATAATGGCTTCCTTTTTTTTTATGTTTTAAATTGAAACGATAAGAAACTGTTTCAGTATAAACAGTTCTTTAGTTTGGTGTTGACTAAAAAACAAAAAGAAGCCGAATGGCTTCTTTTTTTATTCTTCTAGTTGGGCCTGTTTGGCCTCTTTTCTCTCTTTAAACATTTCCCTTAGGTTACCAATCAACCAATAAGGTACTACAAAGGTCAACAAGAATATCATCAACCAAAAACCGATTGTTAAAATTGTTAGAAAAGCTAAAAAACCTAAATATTGGTCAAAATCGAACATCTTTAATCCTTTTGTTTTAACAAAGATACTTTCTTCTAATCAAAAAAAACAAATAGATGAGCAAAAAAAAGTGTATTTATTCCAATCAACTACCATATAAATAGCCTATATCCTACCTTTGTAAGACAAAATTTTAAACTATGAGTTTTAGGATTGAAAAAGATACCATGGGCGAGGTAAAAGTACCTGCCGATAAATATTGGGGAGCCCAGACCGAACGTTCCCGCAATAACTTTAAAATTGGTGCCCCTGCATCCATGCCTTTGGATGTGGTTTACGGGTTTGCCTATTTAAAAAAGGCCGCAGCCTATGCCAATCAAGAACTAGGTGTGCTAAGTCTAGAAAAAAGAGATTTAATTGCCCAAGTTTGCGATGAAATTCTTGATGGCAAACACGATGATCAATTTCCACTGGTCATTTGGCAAACGGGTTCCGGCACCCAAAGCAACATGAACGTAAATGAGGTAATTGCCAACCGTGCGCATGAAATTGCTGGGAAAAAGATTGGTGAAGGTGAAAAAACCATCCAGCCCAATGACGATGTAAACAAGAGCCAATCCTCCAACGATACCTTTCCAACAGGAATGCATATCGCGGCTTATAAAAAAATAGTTGAGGTTACCATTCCGGGGGTAGAACAGCTCAAAAATACTTTGGATAAAAAATCCAAAGAGTTTAAGGATGTGGTCAAAATTGGTAGAACTCACCTAATGGATGCCACTCCCCTAACCTTGGGACAGGAGTTTTCTGGTTATGTTTCGCAATTGGACCATGGTTTGAAGGCTTTAAAAAATACGTTGGCGCACTTGAGCGAACTTGCCTTGGGCGGTACTGCCGTAGGTACTGGTTTAAATACGCCAAAAGGATATGATGTTCTCGTTGCAAAATATATTGCTGAATTTACCGGTAAGCCTTTTGTAACTGCAGAAAACAAGTTTGAAGCACTAGCAGCACACGATGCCATTGTAGAAAGCCATGGTGCCTTGAAACAATTGGCTGTTTCTTTGAACAAAATTGCGAACGATATCCGTATGATGGCTTCTGGTCCACGCTCGGGAATTGGTGAAATTATAATCCCGGCCAACGAACCAGGAAGCTCCATTATGCCTGGAAAAGTAAACCCTACCCAATGTGAAGCACTGACCATGGTTTGTGCACAGGTTATGGGTAACGATGTTGCGATTAGTGTGGGTGGAACGCAAGGTCATTACGAGCTAAATGTATTTAAGCCAGTTATGGCGGCCAACATTTTACAATCGGCCCAATTGATCGGTGATGCGTGCGTGAGTTTTGATGTGAACTGTGCTTCTGGCATAGAACCAAATCATGAAATCATTAATACTTTATTGAACAACTCATTGATGTTGGTTACCGCTTTAAATACCAAAATAGGGTATTACAAAGCTGCAGAGATTGCCAATACAGCACATAAAAACGGTACTACACTTAGGGAAGAGGCCGTTAATCTTGGTTATGTGACCCCCGAAGAATATGATGAGTGGGTGAAACCAGAGGATATGGTTGGTAGCCTTAAATAAGGGTTTAAACTTAGAGAACATAAAAAGGCCCATCCAAAATTGGACGGGCCTTTTATTATGGTGATAGTGTGTGTTTCTTATTTCAATTCGAAGCTGGAAGTACCCAACAATTTCAATTTGCTGTCATAAACATTTACCATATAGTTTCCTTTCTGGAAATCTCCACTTGGTTTGTTTATGTAATCGCATACATCCAAAGCATCGTTTTCGTAGTAGAAGTTAGTTCCTTTACTATAAGTAAGAGAGCTTCCTTCTTCCGTAGTTTTTGTCAAACTTTCACCTAAGACATTACCTTGTGGACCAAGAACTTCGATATAGAATTCTCTGTCACCAGCTTCAGCAATTACGTTATCGGCAATAGTAAAACAAACTTTAAATTTATCGGTAGCTCTAGCTCTAGAAGTAGAAACCAATTTACCACTGTTTCTTTCTTTAATGGCATCAACACTGATAGTGTTTAGGTTAAGAGCAGAACCTTTTTCAACGGCATCAGCCAATTGAGTGTTCTGGATAATCAAAGAATCGTTGAAAACAGTTTGTTGTTCCAATTCAGCAAAAGTACTGTCTCTTTGCATGGCCAACAAGCTGTTGGATTGTGTCAAGGAATCTACTTGCTTCAATAATTCTTCTCTTTCTTTTTTAAGAACACTTACTTGTCTTCTGTAACGTGAAAGTGTAGCAATATCAGCTTTCATGCTGCTTACAGAATCGATATACTTTGCAATGTTGTCTCTAGCTGCAACCAACTCTTCGTTGGTGGCATTGCTTTCCAAAATAGCTTTGTCGTATTCAGACTTCAAGTTGTTCAAATCCTCAACAACCAATTCTTTCTCTTGTGTAAGAGCTTCTGTTGTTTGTTTTTTATCTTGGTAAAGACTCACAGTGTAAATAATGGTTCCTAAAAGAACTACACCCAACAGACCGGCAATTACTTTCAATCCGTTATTGTTATTTTTTGTTTCAGTCATAACTTTTTGTTTTAATTGATTCTCGTTTAAGGTTTTTAATCAATCGTGTTTGGTTTATATACGCATCAGGTTTCTATTTGGATTATTTGGATGAAAAATATTCTTGATAAAAAATTATGATTCTGTCTTTTATCCCTTATTTTTAAAAGGATATAAAAACAAGTAACCCATGAAAAAAAATATCATTCTTACTGTCAGCGCATTACTATTGCTCTTTGCTTCTTGTAAAGAGAAAAAGGAAAAACAAGAAGAAACTGCGGAGATGGAAACCAAAATTGAAGTAGAAGCTCCTGCTCCAGCCGAAATAATTCCCATTGAACATGCCACAGCTGTAATTGAATGGGACGGCAATACCATATATATTGATCCTGTTGGCGGTAAAGCCGCTTTTGAGGGTCAAAAATCACCGGACATTATCTTTATTACTGATGAACATGGTGATCATTATAATACCGATACATTAAATGAATTGGACTTGGAAGGAGTAAAAATCATAGCTCCAGAAGCAGTAGCTATTCAAATGCCTGAAGAATTATCTTCCAAGACCACCACAATGAAAAATGGCGAGACTAAAGAAATAGCTGGTTTTTCCGTAAAAGCCATCCCCATGTACAACTTGCGTGAAGAGGCTAAAGATTTTCACACTAAAGGAAGAGGAAATGGTTACGTGTTTACTTTTGGTAATGAACGAATTTATTTTTCTGGAGATACCGAAGATATTCCTGAGATGCGTTCGCTTGAAAATATTGACAAAGCTTTCATTTGCATGAACCTGCCTTACACTATGACCGTTGAGAGTGCTGCCGATGCTGTATTGGAATTTAAACCAAAGCAAGTGTATCCATATCATTTTAGAGGAAGACCAGAGGTCAGTGATGTTGAAAAATTCAAAACAATTGTAAACGAAGGGGATTCCAGCATTGAAGTGGTTCAACTGGATTGGTATCCCAACGAAGATTATTAAATCTGTGAAATAATAACACGATTTCATCGTTAGAAGAACAAACTTAATAACCAAAAAACTTGAATATGGCTCCCAAATCCCATGTTTTAGTAGTCTTGGCAATATTTTTTGCCGTCCAAGCTACCTATTCAAATCAATGTGATAATTTTTACGCTAAAGTGACCTACGCCCTAAGCCATGGTAAAAAAGCCATGGAGGCCACTAACTTTGAGCATCAGATGTATTATGCAGAAAGGGCTCTAACAGCTCTGGAAAAATCAGAAACCTATATGGCCGAGTGCAGTTGCGAAAAAGCCAAGAACAAAACCTTGGACGCAATGGAAACCTTGGAACAAGCAATAGAACCCGCCGACTGGGAAGCTGGTAGGTTCTTTACCAAAAAGGCCATAGGTGAAATCAATGAATTGATCACTATTATTGATCAATGTACGCTTGGCACTTCTACAACTACTGAAGCAACGGTAGAAATGACCACTTCTTATGAAGAAAATCCTGTAGCAGAGGGAACTGAAACGGAATCAGTAAACTCCATGGAATTGGAAATGATCAAGGTGTTTGAAAAACATGCCGATGATAAACTCCAATCCGCAGAGCAAGCTATTGAACAATTGATAGAATTATCCAATTCGATTGGTTCAACTCCAGCAAGCAACAACCAAGACCCCAATAGTTTGTCAGCACACCAAAAAGTCTATTTGGAGAAAGCCAAAAAATTATTAGAGGAAGGAATCAAAAATTTAGGAGGGGAATAATATTTTCTCCATCAACGAATCAATTTTTTGTACTTGATACGCTTGGGCATGATATCCGTTCCCAAGCGTTTCTTTTTGTTCTCCTCGTAATCAGAGAAAGAACCTTCAAAGAAATATACCTGAGAATCGCCTTCAAAGGCAAGTATGTGCGTACAGATTCTATCCAAGAACCATCTGTCGTGGGAAATAATCACTGCACAACCTGCAAAGTTTTCCAAACCTTCTTCCAAGGCACGGAGCGTATTCACATCCAGATCGTTGGTAGGCTCATCCAAAAGCAGCACGTTACCTTCTTCTTTTAAGGTCATTGCCAAATGCAGGCGGTTACGTTCTCCACCTGAAAGCATATTCACTTTTTTGTTCTGCTCACTGCCCGAAAAATTAAATCGACTTAGATAGGCACGGGAATTCACTTGCTTCCCTCCCATCATGATCAATTCTTGGCTGTCACTAAAGTTTTCCCAAATGGATTTTTCAGGATCAATATTGGAGTGCGACTGATCAACGTAAGCCAATTTAGCCGTATCACCAACAATAAACTCACCTTTATCGGGAGTTTCCTCTCCCATGATCATTTTAAAAATTGTCGTCTTACCAGCACCGTTCGGTCCAATAATGCCGACAATCCCTGCCTGTGGCAAATTAAAGTTCAAGTTTTCGTACAGCAATTTGTCTCCAAAAGCTTTGCTTACGTCCTTGGCCTCAATCACATTGGTTCCCAAACGCGGTCCATTGGGGATGTAAATCTCCAACTTCTCCTCCATCTGTTTTTGATCTTGGCTCAGAAGTTTATCGTAATTCTTTAAACGGGCTTTTTGCTTCGCCTGTCTACCTTTGGCACCTTGTCGAACCCAATCCAACTCTCGTTCCAACGTTTTTTGACGCTTGGACGCTTGTTTACTCTCTTGCTCCAAACGTTTCGCCTTTTGGTCCAACCAGCTCGAGTAGTTTCCTTTCCAAGGAATTCCTTCCCCACGGTCCAGTTCCAAAATCCACCCAGCCACATTATCCAAAAAGTAGCGGTCGTGCGTTACCGCAATCACCGTTCCTTTATATTGTGCCAAATGGTGTTCCAGCCAATGTACGGATTCAGCATCCAAGTGGTTGGTAGGCTCATCCAATAAAAGCACATCGGGTTCTTTCAACAACAAACGACATAATGCCACCCTTCTGCGTTCCCCACCGGAAAGCACACTTATTTTTTTATCGGATTCTGGAGTACGAAGGGCATCCATCGCAATCTCCAGTTTTGTATCGAGTTCCCAAGCGTTAGAGGCATCTATTTTATCTTGGAGCGCTGCTTGTTTGTCCATCAACTTTTGCATCTTGTCCGCATCCTCATACACTTCGGGCAGACCAAACATATCGTTGATTTTATTATACTCATCTAAAATGGCTACGGTCTCGGCTACGCCTTCCTTTACTACTTCCAGAACGGTTTTATCTTCATCCAATTGAGGCTCTTGCTCTAAATAACCTACAGAATACCCGGGCGAAAAAACAACATCCCCTTGATAGTTTTTATCTACACCCGCAATTATTTTCAGCAAGGTGGACTTACCCGAACCATTGAGACCCAAAATTCCAATTTTAGCCCCATAGAAAAAGCTTAGGTAAATATTTTTGAGTACCGGGGTATTGGCCGTTTTAAAGGTCTTGGTAACCCCAGACATTGAAAAAATGACTTTTTTATCGTCTGACATCTACTATAAATTAAATTGTTTTTGAAAAAGAGGCTATACTCTACCTTTTAGGGCATTAAACACCCATGCTACGGCAAAAAATCCAATTCCAACAGCAGCAAAGCCCCATCCTGCTACTTCATCATATTTAAAAGCTCCAAGTGCAATCATTCCCAAACCTACCAAAATCATAATCCATGTGGCATAGGCCAGCACCGTGTTCTTATTCATTCCCATTATATATATTTCTGAAGAATTTCAAATATCGTAAAAATAGAGATAATGTAAAGTTATTATTAAGGATTATGTTTCAAAAGGAAAGCTTATACCGCATATTTCCCTAACCGTGTCCAATAACTCTGATAAATCCAAGCTATTTTGATGCGACCAAAGGTCACTCTCAATTTTATGCTCCTTCAAACATTTATGAACCTCCAAAATTTCGTGATAATAACCAAACCCTGTCAATGGCAGCTCAAACTTATTGGTTTGCTCATCTTTGACCAAAGTATATCCATCGGCATGGTGCCATCTTGGGTTCAAAAACAATTCTCCCTCGGTACCGGATATTTCGGCTTCCATTCTGGAGTTACTGGTAAGCCCACTGTACAATACGGACTGGGCGCTTTCATAGTCAAAAATCATACTGGTTTGGAGTTCCGTACCATTCTCATGAAACTTAGAAGTTGCCATAATCTCATCTGGCATACCCAACAACAAATAAGATAGAAAAATGGGGTAAATACCTATATCCAATATACTGCCCGAAGCTAAATTGGGATTCAATAATCTAGAGTCCAAACCTTTGTCTAAACCGTAAAATGCAAAATCTGCATATAGGTATTTGAGTTCCCCAATATCCCCAGCATCAACCAACTGTTTTACTTTCTGGATGGAGGGATTAAATCTAGACCACATGGCCTCCATCAAAAATGCATTGTGCTTCTTGGATGTATTTACCTGTTCAACCACCTCTGGCCTATTGACGCCCATCGGTTTTTCACACAAAACCCCAATACCGTTTTCAAGTGCTTTTACGGACAAATCTTTATGAAAATTATGAGGCGTAGCTATATACACCACATCCACTTTTCCAGATTGGAACAATGCATCATAATCTCCAAAAGTATGTTTTACTCCGTATTCATCGGCAAATTCCTTAGCCCGTTCCATTGATCGTGACGCCACAGCCGTGACTTCCGCATCATCAACCAACAGTAAATCTGACACAAATTTTCTAGCTATGTTTCCCGGGCCAACAATGCCCCATCGTATTTTGGTTTCCATATACTTCAAAAGTAATGATTATAACTCCTTATCTTTAACCAAAGAAACGAATTTACATTAGAATGGACATAAACTTCAACAAGAACGAAGACCATAATAAACTAAAACTTTCCGATTTAAAGCGCAGACTGGCCAAAGTGAAGCTCGGTGGTGGAAAAAAACGTATTGAAAAACATCATGCCAAAGGCAAGATGACCGCACGGGAACGCATTGATTATTTACTAGATGATGGCGCCCAATCCATTGAAATAGGCGCTTTTGCTGGCGAAGATATGTACGAAGAGCACGGTGGATGTCCATCTGGCGGCGTAGTTGTAAAGGTAGGGTATGTAAAGGGCAAACAATGCGTTGTTGTGGCAAATGATGCTACCGTAAAAGCGGGTGCATGGTTCCCTATAACCGGAAAGAAAAATCTACGGGCACAAGAAATTTCCATTGAGAACAATCTTCCGATTATTTATTTGGTGGACAGCGCAGGGGTGTATTTGCCCATGCAGGATGAAATATTTCCCGATAAAGAACATTTTGGACGTATTTTCAGAAACAATGCCGTAATGAGTAGCATGGGAATCACCCAAATTGCCGCTGTTATGGGAAGTTGTGTAGCCGGTGGTGCTTACTTGCCTATCATGAGTGACGAAGCTTTGATCGTGGACAAAACGGGAAGCATATTTTTGGCAGGAAGCTATTTGGTAAAAGCTGCTATTGGTGAAAGTATTGACAACGAAACCTTGGGTGGAGCAACAACCCATTCGGAAATTAGCGGGGTAACCGACTACAAGGCCAAAGATGATAAAGATGCTCTTAATAAAATAAAGAATATCGTTGATAAAATAGGTGATTTTGATAAAGCAGGATATAATCGCGTAGAAGCTAAAAAACCTGCTGAAATCCCAGAAGACATCTACGGTATTTTACCCGCATCCAGAAGTGACCAATACGATATGCTAGAAATCATAAAACGCTTGGTGGACGATTCTGAATTTGAACAATACAAGGAAGGCTATGGCAAAACCATTTTAACGGGATATGCCAGAATTGATGGTTGGGCCGTGGGCATTGTGGCCAACCAAAGAAAGGTGGTCAAGACCAAAAAAGGTGAAATGCAATTTGGCGGGGTAATTTATTCTGATTCCGCGGACAAGGCTACCCGATTTATTGCAAATTGCAATCAAAAGAAAATCCCCTTGGTGTTTTTGCAGGACGTTACCGGTTTTATGGTAGGTAGTAAAAGTGAGCACGGAGGTATTATAAAAGATGGTGCTAAAATGGTGAACGCCGTGAGTAATTCAGTGGTGCCAAAATTTACCATTGTAATAGGTAATAGCTACGGTGCTGGTAATTACGCCATGTGCGGTAAGGCCTATGACCCCAGATTGATTGTGGCTTGGCCAAGTGCCGAACTTGCGGTGATGAGCGGAAATTCAGCGGCTAAAGTCCTTATGCAGATTGAGAAGGCTAGCTTGGAAAAAAGTGGTAAACCCGTTGATGCTGAAAAGGAAAAAGAACTTTTTGACCAAATAAAACAGCGATATGATGACCAAATATCACCCTACTATGCCGCAGCTCGACTTTGGACGGATGCCATAATTGACCCACTGGATACCCGTAAATGGATTTCTATGGGGATTGAAGCTGCCAACCATGCGCCTATTGAGAAAAAGTTTAATATGGGGGTTTTACAGGTTTGAACATAGGGCGCTCACGATTTCTGGATCCTTTATTAAGAAACCAATATCACATGTAAAAGTGTATTTTACCTATCTCCCAGTGCACCGCTTGCCACAATGGACAATAGTTCCCTGTTCACATTTTTTTCGGCCATGGCAATAACTTTTATTTCTTTTTTTTGTGATGGTCTTCCGTAATTATAATAAACGGTAGCTTTGAGGTATGTAGGCTCATAACTTTTGTTTCCATGGTATTTTAAGTTTATTCGCCACACCCCTTGTAAAGCTTCGTCGATTAGGAATTGTTTACAAGAATACCCTTTTATTTTTTCATCATAGATTCTCTCAGGTTCGTTTGCTGTAGT
>QGCX01000069.1_pt1 | contig 25877 bp, 25 predicted proteins | sample 4708031 | NCBI WGS metagenome assembly QGCX01 (sample SAMN08941163, study PRJNA450518) | Sediment metagenome, whole genome shotgun sequencing project. | reverse complement strand
TTCCTACAGAGGACTTTCACCTCATTAGTTCATGCCCATGCTGGGCGTACACAAATCATTAAAGCAGGACAAAAAACAGTTGGTTTTTGCTCGTGCCTCGCTTATTTTAACCAACTATTTTTAGCCTCTTAATGAAGCGTTATATTGCCCCGATAAATTCGGCTATTCAGAGCTTTAAATGATAAGAAAGTACAACAAAAATGACATGGATTCAGTTCTAGAAATTTGGCTTAATGCGTCAGTTAAAGCTCACGATTTCATCTCGACTGAGTTCTGGGAATCTCAAGTAGAAAACATGCGTAACATCTACATTCCAGCTTCAGAAACTTACGTTTACGAAGCTGAGTCGAAAGTAGTCGGCTTTTACGCACTGTATGAAAATAGCCTAGCTGCCATATTTGTCGCTCCTGAGCTTCAAGGTCAAGGTATTGGTAAGCAACTATTGAGTCATGCTAAAACTCAGAGGGCGGAATTATGTCTGTCCGTATATAAGGAAAATAGGGCTAGCTATCAATTCTATTTGTCTCAAGGCTTCAAAGTCGTAAGTGAACAATTGGATGAGCACACTGGACACCCGGAATACACAATGAGTTCGGGCATATAATCGGGTAGCCGGAGGTATCTAGCCTCCAGCCCCCACAACACCCTGCATGCGGCTCCGCACAGGGCGTTTCACTTAGAATGGTGAAGCGCTATCCATCCATCTCGAAGCGCAAATAGACCTTGGGATGCTAGGTAAGCATTTGATAATGCTTGTTGGATCCCCGGTGTTTTTGAACATCGAAATGTGCCTTTACTGGTGATGCCACAGGCTACCGTGGCTTGAACATGTACTCCTCTGCGCATCAGGTTTCTTACTTTGGTTCGGGGTTTTCGCCATTGTCGCCCCTCTCTATTTACCAAGAGTGCCATTCGTACTCTGCGCCTTATCCAGTGATCTAGATCTACGCACAGTTGATAGCAATTTGCGATCCCAACGTAGTTTATCCATCCTCGTAAGTATTGGCTTACTTTACTTTATTGAAAATATTTTAATCACGTTCAGGAAATCAAAGATTCCTTGGTCTTTGTAAAAGTACGTGATGTATGTAAGACGCCGTCAGGATAAGGCATTCCAAGAGAGGAGTAGGGAGTGCGGATCCTGCTATTAGTTTTGCGACTTGTTATTAACTGGCAGATAAAAAAAGCTTGCCTAGATGGGGCAAGCTTCATCATTTTATTGAAGTTGGGTTTTAGCAGTTATCGGCTTCTACCGCTTCATATATGCGTTCTAAGAAGTCGGGCACTGCGCTTTGTACCCGGTTCCAGCTTGGAATAAACGGTGTGGCCGATGGGTATTCTAGGAAGGTTTCACCAGCAGAGGTAATGGCTTTGGCAAACAGCTCTACGGCGTCTTCCTCAGCATGGCGATCTAAGCTTAAGCCGTTAATAAGTGCATCGCTATGGTAGTTATCGATGAAATCCAGCGCCATTCTAAAGTAGGTGGCTTTAAGTGAGCGTAGTTTACCAGGACTAAAGGTATGGCCTTGAGTCGCCAGTTTGCGGATCACCGCTTTACTAATGTCGGTGGCCATCTTGGCTAACCCAGCATCCAGATTATCGGGGCTGAGATCTTGGTGTTTATGATCATAAACATCTGCAATATCAACCTGACAGATACGGTTGGTAGAATGGTTACGGTAAATTTCCGACAATACGCCAATCTCCAATCCCCAGTCTGAGGGAATGCGTAGATCATTAATCACGTCTAGCTGCATGGAAAATTCGCCGGCCAAAGAATAACGGAAGCTGTCTAAGTACTCGAGATAGTCATCGTAACCTTCTATTTTTTTCAAGGCTTTTAGTAGTGGCGTCACCAGTAGTCGAGCCACTCGACCGTTTAATTTGCCGTCGGCATGACGGGCGTAGAAACCTTTACAAAACTCGTAGTTAAATAAGGGGTTGGCAACAGGGTACATTAATCTCGCTAACATGCTGCGGTCATAGGTAATAATGTCACAATCATGCAGGCCTACCGCTTTACTTTTACCCGAGGCCAGCGCGTAGCCAAAGCAGTACCAAACATTTCGCCCTTTGCCTGGTTCTTTAGGCGCCAAATTGTGTTCGGCTAGTTGGGCGTCTAAGGCACGAAGCCGAGGACCGTCGTTCCAGAGGATCCGCACATGTTGTGGTAACTCGGCGAAGTAATCTTTAGCGAAGGCAAACTGCTCTTCAGTTGCACAGTCTAAACCAATGATTATTTCACTGAGATAGGGGACTTTTGCTAACTCGGCGACAATGGTAGCTAGGGCCGGCCGTTCGAGTTCTGAAAATAATGACGGCAGTACTAAGCTCATTGGCCGGACTTTCGAGAACGCTATCAGCTCCTGTTCTAACTCTTCGAGGGGGCGATCGGTTAAGTTATGTAAGGTAGTCACAATACCGTTTTGATAAAAATCAGCCATGGTTATGCTCCGTTTATTAAGGAATGTAAAATTTGTTGTATCGATTGATGCCAGCCATAGGGGCCTGGATGAGACGCGAGGCTTGAATTTGGATGGTTGATCATCAGCGCAGGATCATGCTTGCGAGGAATGACCACTGGAATATCGGCGCGCTCTAACATGCTTCTATCATTTTCGCTGTCGCCTAAGGCGATGCTAGTAAATTCATGATGATATTGATGTTGATACAGCTGTTTTAGCCATTGCATGGCATCAGCCTTATCGAATTTCGCTTTAACGTGATAAAAACGTCCGCCTTTCACTACCGCAAGGTTATGCGCTTCCAATTTACTGATGAATATTTTTAATTGCGCATCACTGTCATTCCATAACAAAGGCTCTGAAGCCATACGTTGTTTCGCTAACTGGGCATCGTATTTGGCCAAGCCGGTATTTAATTGTACTTCACTCACATTCATGTCATTGAAGCCTTGAAAACGAAAGTGGTGTTGCTGACGCAAAACACTGAGGTGTTGACAAATATCGGGGTAACTAGGGCCGAAGGTTTTAAACTTCCAATGCTGCTTGCCTACATTGAGTGGACTGAGTTGGTCGGTTTGCAATTCGCCATCGGCCGGAATGCATAGGGCGGAACCATTTTCTATGGCAAAGGGTTGCTGAAGGCCCATCTTCTTTTGTAGCTGCAACACTTCCATAAAGGTTTTACTGGTATTAAAAATAATCGGAATGTTGAGCTGCTTGAGTTGGTTAAGGCTAGGTAAGGCTGCTTCATAGCTATAGCTATCATGGTCTAGTAAGGTGCCGTCTAAGTCTGTAAATACCAAGAGCTTGCTAGCTCCTTGGTAACCTTTTGTAGTTGATAGTTGCTGAGCGAAATACTGCATGCTGCCCCTAAATTAACGAAATATGTTTAGTTTAGACAAAGCAGGAGCAGTGCCATAGTCACTTGTTCGTCTGTCTGCTAAGGTTTAAAATATATAATTTTCATAAGCTTATCTCTTATAAGTAACTCAGTAGTTCCCTACAATAGGGAAAATACGCTGCTCTTTTGTGGTGCAAGGTGGGGGTGAAAGTTTGACTTTGCACTACTTTGGGTAGCTGTATATTTGTTTAAACCTTTGATCTACACTGTGATTGTCATAAATCTGTCATTAATACGTCGCATAATTGCCATAGTTTCTTAGATTGAGATGAATGAGATGCCCAGGAAGATACTTGTTGTAGAAGATGAAGCACCTATCCGCGAGATGTTATGCTTTGTTCTAGAACAGCATGGATATGAGCCAATTGAAGCGGCTGATTACGAGCAAGCCATTGCTAAGCTCACCGAACCTTACCCCGATTTAGCTTTGTTAGACTGGATGTTACCCGGTGGCAGTGGTATTTCGATTATTAAGCATATGCGCCGCCACGAGCTGACTCGGCAAATACCGGTGATAATGTTGACAGCAAAGGGTGAAGAAGAGGATAAGGTTCAAGGTTTAGAAGCTGGCGCTGATGACTATTTAACTAAGCCGTTTTCTCCCAAAGAACTCATGGCTAGAGTTAAAGCGGTAATCCGTCGAATTGCACCCACCTCGCTTGAAGAAACCATTGAAGTACAGGGTTTGCGCCTAGACCCGGTATCGCATCGTGTTAGTGTAGAAAATGAACCTTTAGAGATGGGGCCCACCGAATTCAAACTGCTGCATTTTTTTATGACTCATCCGGAACGTGTATATAGCCGTGAGCAGTTGCTTAATAATGTTTGGGGAACTAATGTATACGTCGAAGATCGCACGGTTGACGTTCACATCCGTCGCTTGCGCAAGGCAATTGGCTCACAAGGCTATGATCGCCTGATACAAACTGTTCGCGGTTCAGGATACCGCTTTTCAACTAGGATGAAATAATTACCAATGTTTGTGCCTTTCTCATGGCAACGGGTAATATGGCGAGTCGCGTTGGCGTACTCGCCTTTATTCGTTTTGGGCGCGTTGAGCGGATACTTTCTAGAAGCCTGCTTATTGGCCGCCTTAATTCATGTTGTATGGATGTATAGCCAACAACATAAACTATTAGATTGGTTATATAACCAGCGTAAATTGTCACCACCACATGGCGCCGGCAGCTGGGAACCGGTGTTTCATGGCATATACAATATGCTAAAACGCCGCTTAGGCCGAGAACGTGAATTGGCACAATTGATGAAGTACTTTCGCTTGGGGGCCGAAGCCCTGCCCGATGCGATAGTCGTGATTAATCAAGATGGTGCCATTTTGTGGTGTAACCAATTAGCGCAAAGCATGTTGGGATTAAAGTGGCCTGCAGATGCCGGGCAGCACCTTACCAACTTAATTCGTACTCCCGCTTTTGTTCACTATCTTCAGAAAGGTCGCTTTAACCAACCTCTAGAAATTATTAGCCCAGTAGAAAAAAATATGTGGCTAGAGTTTCGTGCAATGCCTTACAGCCAGAAACAACTGCTACTGGTGGTGCGTGATGTAAGCCAACTTCGTCAGTTAGAAAAAATGCGTAAGCGTTTCGTGTCTAATGTCAGCCATGAATTACGTACCCCACTCACGGTGATGAGAGGCTATTTGGAAATGCTTGATCAAGATGAAGTGGATCCACTGATTTGGGGCAAGGCTCGCAATACCATGCTTGATCAAAGTAGTCGCATGGAAAACTTGGTTAATCAGTTGCTGACTTTAGCCAAAATTGAATCGGCGTCGCTTGAAGATAGCTCAGAGCCGATTGATTTTTCGGCCATTGTAAACAATCTTCAAGCTGAGGTGACAGGGCTGGCGAAAGACAAGCAACTTAGCTTTAAATTTAATGTGCAAGATAACATTTTAATTAAAGGTGAGCTGGAACAGTTGCGCAGCGCGTGTGGCAATTTATTAGGGAATGCCATCAAGTATTGCAACGAGCCGGGTGAGGTTGAAGTCAACTTATCGCTAATTGCAACTGGAGTATTGTTTGTAGTTAAAGACTCTGGACCTGGCATTGCGCCTAAGCATTTGCAGCGTTTAACCGAACGTTTCTATCGAGTTGATAAAGCTCGCTCAAGAGATACTGGTGGTGCAGGTTTGGGCTTATCTATAGTGAAACATGCTTTGCAGCACCATGACAGCCAACTGCAGATAAAGAGTAAAGTGGGTAAGGGCAGTACTTTTAGTTTTATTATTCCCAAGAAGTTGCTGGTGGAGACGGCAAACCAAGAGGCTTCTTAGTGAGAGTGCGCTATTTTTAAGCAATTACTTTTTGTTAAATCCTGCTTATACTAGCTATAGGACTGATTTTACAAGGGTTGTTGCTATTGAATAGATTGATTGTTGGTCGAGTATTGGTGCTGCTTAGCTGGTTAATAGTGGGCGGCGTATTGCCTGTTTACGCCGCGAGCGAAACCTCAACTCAGTCTAATAGCAGCGATCTACTGCACTTTCCCTTCTATATTAAGGAGCCTTTCACCGGCGACTTAGCTGAAATCAAACAGCGTAAAATTATTCGCGCCTTGGTCACCTATGGTAAGTCAGATTTTCATTTAGCCAATGGCCAGCCCTTGGGGATCCAAGTAGAGTTACTAAATTTATACGAGAAGTTTTTAAATAAAGGGATCCGTAGAGACGTCAATAAAACCAAGGTCAAAATTATTCCGGTTCACTTTGAACAGTTGATCCCTGCTTTAAAGGAAGGTCGAGGTGATATTGCTGCAGCATTTTTAACCGCCACCCCCGAGCGTAAAAAGCAGCTGCGTTTTGCCTTGGGTAACGCTCAAAATGTCAACGAAGTATTGGTCGGCCATAAAGACAGCAAACGGCCAAATTCATGGCGGGATATGGCGGGTAAAAAGATATATGTGATGGCGGGTAGTAGTTATGCCGAGCATTTGGCTGCAATTAACCAGCTATTCCTGCGCAATAAACTTAAGCTGATAAAAGTCATTGAGGCCGACAGTAAATTATTATCTGAAGATATTTTGGAGTTGGTTAATGCAGGGGTGATCGATTACACCGTAATAGATGACTATAAAGCCCGTTTATGGGGGAAGTTATTTACTGAGTTACGTATTGATAACCATATTCGAACTAGTGAAGGACAAGACTTAGGTTGGGCGGTGCGTCAAAACAACCCTAAATTACAGAAAAACTTACAAGCTTTTGTGGATAAACAAGTAAAGCAGGGTAGTTTGTTGGGGAATACCTTGCTTAATCGTTATTTCGTACGAACCGCGTGGGTTAAACGTTTGGCTGATTCACAAGACCGAGCCCGATTTCATTTGTATGCGCCATTGTTTAAAAAATACGCCAGCGAATATGAGTTTGATTACCTAGCCATTGTGGCTCAAGGCTATCAAGAATCTGGGCTAGATAACAATAAAGTCAGTCATCGTGGCGCGCGCGGGATCATGCAACTATTGCCTTCAACGGCGAAGCAAATGGGCTATAGCGACCTGTCTGATCCGGAACAAAATATTGCGGCGGGGGTGAAGTATTTAGATTGGCTTCGAGCTCACTATATTAATCAGGATGATATCGAAGATAGCGAACGAATGGCCTTAATTTGGGCGGCGTATAATGCGGGGCCAACCAAAATGAGACAGATGCGTCGCTTAGCCGAAGAAATGGATTTAGACCCAAACCGTTGGTTTGGTAACGTGGAGATAGCAGCAGGGCGGATCATTGGTAGTGAAACGGTGCGTTACGTATCTAATGTATATAAGTATTACATTGCCTATACCCTTGCTTTAGATATAGAGCTACAAACACAACAATAGCCAATTGGTGCCTGCATCGTTTTATTTAAGAAAATTTACCTTTAAATCAATCTGTTATTATTTTTTTACTGGTTTTTTTTTACAAAAATATAGCCTGACATATAACTGTCACATAGTGGAAATATAATTGTCATCGAATTCACCAATACTACATGACGAATAAATCAACGCGTCATTTATGGAGATAAAGATGACATTTAAAAAGATGCTGAGTGCAGTAGCGATTTCTGCTTCATTAGTTACAACTACCGTGCTTGCCGCTGGCCTGGATGCCAAGCTTCCTGAATACAAAAAAACAACAGGTATCTCAGGTAACCTTTCATCTGTAGGTTCTGATACTTTGGCAAACATGATGACTTTGTGGGCCGAAGAGTTTAAACGTGAATATCCAAACGTAAACGTACAAATTCAAGCTGCTGGTTCTTCTACTGCTCCACCAGCTCTAACCGAAGGGACTTCACAATTTGGCCCAATGAGCCGCCAAATGAAGAGCAAAGAAATAGAATCTTTCGAAAAACGCTACGGTTACAAACCCACCGCTATTCGTGTTGCCATCGACGCCTTGGCTGTATTCGTACATAAAGACAACCCAATTAAAGGTTTAAGCCTTGCGCAAGTAGATGCAATTTTTTCTTCTACCCTAAAATGTGGTGAGAACGCTGCAGCGGAGCGTTGGGGCCAAGTGGGTCTAGATGGTTCATGGGCAGATAAAGACATTCAATTATTTGGTCGTAACTCAGTATCGGGTACTTATGGTTACTTTAAGAAGAAAGCTCTATGTAAAGGTGACTTCAAGAACTCTGTAAACGAGCAACCTGGTTCTGCTTCTGTGGTTCAGTCTGTTTCTTCTTCTTTGAATGCTATCGGTTATTCAGGTATCGGCTACAAAACTTCTGGTGTTAAAGCCGTTGCGCTGGCCAAAAAAGGTAACGACTACATTGCAGCTAGCCTAGACAACGCTGCTACTGGTAAATACCCATTATCTCGCTTCTTATACGTTTACGTTAACAAGCACCCTAACAAGCCATTAGCACCTATGGAGCGTGAGTTCCTAAAAATGATTCTATCTAAGACAGGTCAAGGTATTGTAGCTAAAGATGGTTATGTTCCACTACCTGCTAAAGTAGTAATGGCAGACTTAGAAAAAGCTGGTATTTCTCTGTAATTTCTTAAGCTCGCTTTAAAGATAACCCTCGCCTTGGCGGGGGTTTTTATTTTCAGCCCCTAAACCACCTACTTCAGTAGGTGGTTATCATCAATTTAGGCTTAAGTTACCCATGCTCATTGTTCTGTTGATTTTTAGTGACGTTAAAGGACAAGAAGCATGGGTAGATACGAGAAAGCATCGGATGTGTACTGGCGATGCCAATATTACATAGTTTGGACTCAAAAGCACCGTTTTAGAATTCTCAAAAACAAAGTAGCTAAGGATGTTTACCGCTGTATTCAGGTTTACAGTGAACAACTTGGATGCAAAGTGGTAGAGCTACAAGTAGACCATGTTCATTGAGTTTATTAGTCCCGCCTAAGTTATCGATATCGAAATTGATGAGAGCACTCCAAGGCAAAATAGCACTAAAACTATTTAGTAAATATCCGTGCTTGAGGAAGACAAAATGTGGGGTAACCATTTATAGCAGCGAGGGTACTTTGTCGATACGGTTGGAATAAGTGAAGAGTTAATAAGGCGTTACATTTGGTATCAAGGAAAAGAAGAAAAACAGGAGCAAGCTCAGTTAACGCTGTAGTAAACAACGCCCCCTTTGAGGAGGCATTTACAAAGCCACCTTCAGAGGGTGGATTCTTTACTTTTGGGATTATTTTATCAGAATGGGTGCTAGCGGACTTCGCCTTTGTTATGCGCTATAGCGAAGCGAGTGTTGCAGAGTCAGTTAAAGGGTAAGGCTGAATAAACGCTGTAGCAGGCAGCTTGGTAGTGGCTTGTTTATTCTTGCGCTCTTTTACGTGTAGATAAATTACTACCAAAGAGTAGATACTGCAGAAGAGTTTTTATTGTTAACTGGTTCGATTTGTATCATATAATCTAAGCTTATGATTTATAGTGTTTTTATAATGTTGTAAATTAGAAAATAAATCAGTCGTTAATTCGGTTTATGAAGCAACACTAGTGACTTATTACAACACTATTGCTTTGAAAATCTTTTCAGCGATAGATTCTAGTTAATTTTGATTTTAATCAAATTGTCACTTGAAATGTGACGTCGCTCACACTAAATTGTAAGTGTGACTTGGATCACGATGTAGCCAAGCGCACACTATGTTAGTAACTAGGAGCAAGACTATGTTTGATTACTTTGGTGAGTTTTATTCGTTGTACTACTTTAAAAAAGCTGATGATTACAATTTCTATTGCGAAACTCGCAAAGATATTCACCGCTAGGCAACGTTACTATAGGTGGGTATATGGTTCTTCATCCGATCATTGGTTCAGCATTATCAACTTTTGTTCGTTTCGGATGCGTAGAGCAGGCTAAACGACAACAGAGATAAATGTAATGCATCAAATTAACCTCAGTGCCTGAAACGAGTTTTCTCTTTCAGGCACTTTTCTTTCTGTTTTCACTTCTTTTTTCTGCCTGTATTGTTATCTCTCGTTGATTTTATCTTTGATTTATATGAAAAAAAACCTTGCAACGTGATCTATGTCACGATATATTTTGAGTGTGACCTGGTTCACGTTAATAGTAATAAGGAGCAAAGTTATGTTTGATTATTTTGGTGCGCTATATATGTCTTACTACATTAACAAAGCGGATGAATATCGTTTTAATAGCCAAGCCTCTCAAGACATTCATCGTTAAGCGAGATCAACTATTGCTGGGTACGAGAAGAGGTTTTAGTTAAACTCATTTTTGTATTGGCTGTCCAAAACAACGATTGAGACAAAATAAATGCAACAACTTACCACAAGCGCCTGAAATCAGCTTTCTGCTTCAGGCGTTTTTCTTGCTTCACTCTATCCTTCCCGTTCTTTCCTTTCCTAATTCAATTTTTGTTTACCTCTCGCTAACGCGTAGCGGAGATTAGCCAGGTGTTTTTTGAGTGGTTCTTAAACAAAATTGAAAAATAAGCTTGCAATGTGACCTGTGTCACATTAATATTGGCTTTGTGACTTGGGTCACATTTTAAAAGTTACTTAGGAGCAAGATTATGTTTGATTACTTTGGTTCGTTATATACCACTTACTATTTCACTAAAGCTGCTGGTTATAATAAGGCGACTGATTCGAATAACATTCACCGTTAATCCTCACATTTGAACATGTGGGCTTAGCACTTAGCTTTCAAAGAAAGCGATAGTAAACTGAGCGAGAATACAATGAGTCAAATGGTTTAGAATGCCTGATAGCAATAGCATCAGGCATTTTTCGTTGATTTAATTGCCATCTAATTTACTTCTTATCAAATAAATTCAACAATAAATTACTTATACTGCTTAACTATGTTTGTTAAATGAGAGTGATTTATGTCTTTAATTCAACCCCTAATTCTTAATGCAGAGCATGGCTATGCTAGTTTCCTACGTTTTAGTCTCGTTGACCATGAAGGCTTAACCACTTGTCTTGCCAACTTGCCAAAGGTTTTTCAGATGGAAGACAGTGTAGTGGGTTTTGGTCAGCCCTTGTTGGCTCTGTTAGGGACAGAAATCTCTGGCTTTAAGGCGGCTGCTAGCATTCAGGGGAATCATCGTATCAGCCCTGCTAATCAAGATGATTTGTGGTTAAGAGTGAGTGGTAGCGATCCTGGTATTGTCATGCTACGTGTGCAGCAATGGTTAACGGTATTGTTGCCAACCTTCAGCTTAAACGAACAGCTAGAGGGCTTTTGTCATCGTCAGGGGCGGGATTTAACCGGTTATGAAGATGGAACTGAAAACCCTGATAAAACAGAGGCTCCAGATGTTGTAGCTATGACTGGTGATAAGGGCATTGCGGGCTCAACGATGTTGGCTGTGCAAAAATGGCAGCATCAACTGGATCACTTCAACAGTCTCTCTAACCAGCAACAAGACGATATTATTGGTCGCCGAAAAAGTGATAATGTTGAATTTCCGGAATCACCGGCTTATGCCCACGTACGCCGCACTGCCCAAGAGAGTTTTAGCCCCGAGGCCTTTATGTTACGCCGCAGTTTACCTTGGATTAAGGGGCAGGAATGTGGTTTGAACTTCGTTTGTTTTGCTAGTAGCTTGTATCCTTTTGAAGTGCAGCTAAAACGGATGTTAGGACTTGAAGATGGCATAGAAGATGGATTATTTCAGTTCAGTCGTCCGTTGACCACCGGATATTATTGGTGCCCACCGATGGACGGTGAGCAACTGGATTTATCACGCTTAATCTAATCGCAATATTCGGTTTTATATAGGGTCATTCCACGCGCTTGGTAATTGGCTAAGGCACTGGGGTGGTCTAAATCACAAGTATGCACCCATACCCGCTTGGCTTGCCATTGCCAAGCGCAGTTTAAACAGTGGCTAAGTAGCCCTCCACCTATTCCTTTAGCAACGAATTCTTTCGCTAAGCCAAAGTAGGCAATCTCAACACTTTCATCAGGGTGTTTTTCTAGCTCAAAGTAACCAACAAATTGCGTATCTTGATAGGCCGCAAATGTTCGTAAACTATCGACTTCGGTGTACGCTAGCCAATCTTGTTCTGACCAAATAAGTTTGTCATTCCATTGCCAGTGCTGACCGACTTCACAGTAAAAATCTCGACTGGCTTTGGCTTGTTGGTGTTGAATTTCGGTTACGTAGATAGTGTTTAACAGTGGTTTTGCGTTTAACTGCTTAACATTTTGTTGCTGCAAATAATAGATAGTGCTTGGCATTTGGAATTTGTGCATTGGTGTTTGGGTCAGTTTAACAATTCGTTTTTGTAAGCTCTAGAGTCAATATCTGATTGATTTACTTATCATTAGCTTGTCGGGGTTCTTTACATTAGCTTTGTTTAATGCAATTGATTTAATTATTAACTTGTTGAAAGTAAATATATTTTAATCTTGGTATAATATATGCTTATGTTTTTATATAATACAAATTTGCTAGTCGAGTTTTCGAAGCATATTTAATAGCTAAGAAGGTTATTATGTTCTCTAAATTTTTTCGAATCGTATCGGCCATGTTTGCCGTTGGCCTGTTTGGCCAAGTCTGGGCGACACCAATCGGATATACATATGTTGGTACCAGCTGCCAACCTGAATATGTCCAGTTAACTTCAATTAAAGAAGTCAGCGCTGCCGCTAATCCGCTTGATGGCGTGGTATTGTCTGGTGAGTTATTAGCTAATGGCCCCTATGATGCCACCAATTGTTTGGTATTTGATGGTAACGATGACCCTAGTGATCCGGTTGTTAATGTTGGCCAAAAAGATGATGGTTTATTGAATACCACCTATGGTCCTGATGATAGTTTATTTTTTATTGAGCCAGATGAATTACAGAATTTGGATGATAATCCATTCGGTGTGGCTGATGACCCAGGCTGGATTCAATTGGCTGACATTAATGAAAATTTAGACGTTAGTTATGGGCAATCAGGTCCCGTTACTCCCGGTGGTCTATTTTTGGATATTGACCAATTATTAGATATGTCATTTACTTGTGTTGGTGGCAGTCAAGGAGACTGTAAGGAAGTAGAGTGGGTGATTCAAACTGATCCTACCATTATTGGCCAGGTGCAACAGCTATTAGGTGAAGCCACCTTTGATCATCTGGCTTTCTCAATTAAGGTAGCTCAGCATTTCATTATTTATGATTTTGACTTTGTCGACATTTTTGATACAGAACCGAGTTTGAACTTTTTAACACCTTATCAACTGTCAGGTACCTTATATACAGGGGACTTTCTAAACAAGAATAACAATCCACAAGGTATCTCTCACATCAGCGTATGGGCGCGTGACCCTGCCGACTCTAGCGTAGTAGTGAGTGAACCTAGTACCATTGGCATTATTATTCTTGCTATATTTGGTGGCTTGATTTCTCGTTTATCACGTCGTCGTCAGTTATAACTGTTAGGTTTAAATTACTTAAGCAGCCAATTGCGGCTGCTTTTTTATTGTCCTTATCTTCTACCAACACGTGATTTCTTGAGCTCATCTATCGTCCTCTATATTATGCTGATTTTGCCTGCCTGAAGTTCGCCGTTTCACGCAGTTAAAATATGGCTCTACTCTGAAGGAAGAATGATGAATCATGCCTTAGCTAAGGCCTGTACCAAATTTTTGTTAAATCAATCTAAGGTCGACCTAGCGCATCGCTTAGACCATGTGCAGAGGGGCGTTAAATTAGCTGTGCATTTAGCACAGCAAGAACAGGCGAACCTAGCTGTGGTAGAGCCGTCGGCTTGGTTGCACGATTGTGTTAGTTTGGATAAAAGCCATCCGCAAAGGCATTTGGCAGCGCAATGGGCTGCCGACAAAGCGATAGATTTTTTAAGTGGCATTGATTACGACCCGCAGTGTTTATCGGCGATTCATCATGCGATCGCTGCACATAGCTATAGCGGTAAGGTGATGGCTGCAACGCTTGAAGCAAAGGTAGTTCAAGATGCCGATCGCTTAGATGCGCTGGGGGCTATTGGCATTACTCGTTGTATTCAGGTGGGAGCGCAATTAGGTCGAACGTTTTACGCGACCGAAGACCCATTTTGCCAGCAGCGAGCCGCAGATGACCAATGTTATACGCTCGATCATTTCTACACTAAGTTGTTATTGATAGGCGATAGCTTACATACTGAAGCGGCGAAACAGGAAGCCAAACGGCGTACTAGTTTTATGCGCAGTTATTTGGACCAGTTAGCCATCGAACTTGATCCTACAAATTAATAAGGCCGCAGAACAGCGGCTTTATTCGTTACTATTTATTGTCTTCTATGATTTTGCGACGTGGCTTAGATTCAATTGCTTTTAAATAGTCATGAGTCCAAATTTGCGAGCGTATTTTACGTCGATTACCACGGCGCACGTAGAGGTTCTGCTGTTTTGCATCGATGATGCGGGCTTTAGTGGTATCAGCGAATTGCAGTTCAAGCAAATCGATGACTCGCTGTTTAAGTTCTTGATCGTAAATTGGAACTCCAACTTCAACACGTTCTTCGATATTTCGAGTCATCCAGTCGAAGGACGCAATATAGACTTGCTCCTCACCCCCATGATGAAAATGAAAGACTCTAGGGTGTTCTAGGAAGCGATCGACAATGCTAATAATTTTTATGTTGTCGCTTATGCCTTCCAAGCCCGGTACCAAAGAACACATGCCGCGAATTATCATACGAATTTTAACTCCAGCCTTACTAGCAGCATATAGACGAGTAATGATGCCTTTATCAACCAAGTTGTTTACTTTAATGGTGATTGAACCGGGGTTACCTGCATTGGCTTGGTTAATTTCATAGTCGATTAAACTGAATAGGCGACGGCGGGTATCGTTGGGCGATACAATGAGGTGTTGAAATTTAAAACGCCGATAGGGTTGCTGAATAAAGCGAAAGACGTTTTCAATTTCTTGACCAATCTCTTGGTTTTTGGTGAATAGGGCAAAGTCAGTATAGATTTTGGCGGTTTTTTCGTGGAAGTTACCGGTACCAATATGGCTATAGGTAACACGCTGTTCTCCCTCTCTACGGGTAATAAGAAGTAATTTGGAATGCACTTTAAGTGTGGGTACACCAAATACTACTTTTACGCCCGCATCGGTGAGCAATTGGGCCCACTCAATATTCGCACCTTCATCGAAACGAGCTCGCAGTTCGATAACCACTGTGACTCGTTTACCATTGTTAGCCGCATCGATTAGCGAGTTCATTAAATGGGACTTTTTAGCTACACGGTAGACATTAATTTTAATGCTGATGACTTTAGGGTCAAAGGAAGCTTGACGAACAAACTCCGAGATATAACGAAATTTATGGTAGGGGTAGTAGAGCAAAATATCACGAGTAGTGATGGCGTCAAAAATGGTATCGTAACTGTCAAAGTCGCGGCAATTTAATGCGGATAGCTTGGAGTTTTCCAAGTATTTTCGTCCCACATTAGGAAAGGCGATAAAGTCTTTAAAATTATGGTAGCGACTGCCGCTGATGCTGTGATCAAGCTTTGAGATATGCAGCATCTTACTGAGCCGTTTTACCATGCTTGCGGGCATTTCTCTGTCGTACACAAAACGCACTGGCTCGGCTGTGAGTCTCTGCTTGATGCCTTCGGACATTTTTTCCAACAGGCTTTGGTCAACCTCATCAGTGAGGTCGTATTCTGCATCCCGGGTCATTTTAATAGAATAAGCCGAAATCGAATCATATTCGTAGAAACCTCTTAACAAGTCATCCAAGCAAAAGCGAATGATGTTATCTAAGATGATCATGGTTTTACGCGCTTTAGAACCGTCAGGAGGCAATACGACAAAGCGGGGAAGGCTATCGGTAGGGATCTCAATTAATAGGTGATCTTCTTTGTTACCTTTTAACACTTCTACTGCAAGATAGGTATATTCATCTTTTAAGAACTTAACTAAGTCGGTGCGTTTGGTAAGCACGATAGGGGTAATATGACGCAATACTTTATCTTTAAAGTATTTTCTTACCCATGTTTGATGGTTATCACTAAGCTGATCTTCGTTAATCAGGAAAATATTGCGACGAGCCAGAGTAAGAATAATGTCGCGATAGGTGGCATCAAAATCATCTTGTAGTTGAGCCAATTTGGCTTGTACATCATTGAGTAGCTTGATTGAGCCATCATCTTTGTTTTTTACTTCATCAAGAATCACCCGCCGTTTTAAGGCGGCCACTCGAACTTTGTAAAATTCATCTTGGTTATTGGAAAAAATACCTAAAAAACGGACTCTCTCGATGATCGGCACCGAGGTATCTTGGGCTTCTTGTAGAACTCGTTGATTAAACGAAAGCCAACTTAACTCTTTATCTATATATAGACTGTCGCTCATTATTCACCTGTAGCTACTAAAATTAATTAATTTTGTTCGATATCGACCATCAGGTCATCGGCCAAAGACTCTAAGGTTTCCTGAATGCTATTGAGTTGCTGTTCGCTTTCGCAGGGAATCAGCAAGCTAGCTCTAAAAATCAGCCCACCCCAGTTGGGGGCGCTATCTACATGAGTTTGAATTTTACTTAAACTGACGCCTAAGTTGCTTAAGGCTTGAGTCACTTCTTGCACAATACCATTTCTATCGTTAGCGGTAACAGTAATCGCTACTTGTTTAAGCGCTTGCGCCGCCGCGTTTTCGCCTTCAGCAATATTAACTAAGAGTCCTGGCTGATGGAGCAACTCGTGACTGAGTGCTGCCATTTGTTCTGGGGGGACCTCAATATGCAGGATTCCAGCAAACTGACCCGCTAATTCAGTAAGGCTACTCGCCAACCAGTTACCTTGGTGATGCAGAATGATAGCAGAAAGTTGGTCAACGATGCCTGAGCGATCTTTACCAATGACACTAATCACAAGTTGTTTCATTTTGTTACTCCTTAATATGCACCATGGCAAACATATTGGTGTGTTAAAGGCTCAAACTAAGGCTTTAAAGTATGCATAGCTTTAGCTAAATAAGGAAGTGCTTTACGGTCACTTTAGAAGCTATTGAAATGCTCTGATACAATATAATTTTAATGTAATATTAAGTACATGAATAAGTCATATAGCTTTGTTAAGCATGGATGAAAGCTATTTTCTTTCCTGAGTTTGGGTGACATGTATTTAGTCTTTTGCTCTGTAACAATACTGTCATAAATTTGCCATATACTTGCGCCAGACCTATTAAATTGTGAGGGATATATGACGCAGTCAGTGTCATTTAATAGTAGTGCTCAACGCTTAATTAAGGATCGACTAACCCGTTACGGCGTCAGCGCTGGCGGGATTGTTGTGCTGTTAGCGTTGATCTTAATCTTCTTTTATTTATTGTACGTAGTTGCACCTATTTTTTATGGTGCCAGCCTAGAAAAAACTAAAGTGATACCGTTGCAAGAGAGCAGCGCTACGGTGGCTATTGGTGTTGAGGAACAAAACGAAATCGCTTATCGCTTTAATGCCGATGGCCGTTTACGCTTTTTTAGCCTTACCGAAGAAAATCGTAGTTTTGAAGATTATCAGCTAGACGCTGATATTACTGCGTTTGATCGCACAGTACCTAACCAAGCTTCGGTTATTTATGGCACGAGCGAGGGCTTAACCTATGTGATCGCACCAAAATTCAGTGTGAGTTACCCTAATGACCAGCGTTTAATTACCCCTGGTGTTAAGTTTCCTATGGGTGAGCAGCCCTTGGAAATTGATCCGCAAGGGCAGGCAATTAGTAAGTTAGCCTTTGAACGTCAAGAAGATGCTGCTGTGGTTGCTGCTATTACCGCAGACGGTCGAGGTTTATTAGTGCGTTACGACGCTGAAGAGGACATGTTTAGTGAATCCTTAGAGTGGCTGCCGGAAACGGCCGACATTCCTAGCTTACCTAAGCATATCGATCAAATACTGGTGACGCCAGACTTGCGCCGTTTGTATATTCGAAACGGAAACCAACTGGCTAACTATGATATCTCTGATATTGAAGACATTCAGTTGAGTTCGGTCGATTTTGTGAATAGCAAAGGAGCTCAGGTGACTGACTTGGCGCTGTTAACCGGCGCGAGTTCTTTGATTGTGGCTAACGACAATGGCAAGATTAGCCAGTGGTTTGATGTAGCCAAAGACGGTGTGCGTAAGTTGACTCAGATCCGTGAATTCGACGCCGGCGCCAAAGTGAATGAGATTGCCGTAGAATACTACCGTAAAGGGTTTGCTGTCAGCGCTCAAGATGGCTCTATCTCTTTGTTCCACACCACTGGTGGTGATCACTTAGTTCGTCAAGCTACCGAGGGATTAAGTAGTACTTTGGCATTTTCTCCCCGGGCTAGTGGCTTGTTAGCGCAAACTGAAAAAGGTTTGGAATTCTATCATGTAGATAACGAGCACCCTGAAGTCACCTGGAGTGCCTTGTGGCACAAAGTGTGGTACGAGGGTTACCCAGAGCCTCAATTCGTTTGGCAATCAACCTCTGCCAGTGATGATTTTGAGCCCAAGCTGAGTTTGGTGCCGATTTCTTTTGGTACCATTAAAGCTGCTTTTTACGCGATGCTGTTTGCCGCACCTATTGCTTTGGCTGGGGCTATTTATACCGCCTACTTCATGTCTGCACCACTACGTAAGGTAGTGAAGCCCACTGTTGAAATAATGGAAGCGCTACCTACGGTGATTCTTGGTTTCTTAGCGGGCCTTTGGTTAGCCCCGCTTATTGAAGACAATTTACCGGGCGTGATTGCCATTATGCTGTTTTTACCCATAGGCTTTCTATTAACTGCTTATGCTTGGTCTAAAATGCCTAAGCCAGTTCGCCAGTGGGTACCGGAAGGTTGGGACGCCATCGTACTTATTCCTGTGGTATTAGTTATTGCTTGGGCTTGTATTGAAATCAGTCCTTTACTTGAACTCTGGATGTTTGATGGTGATGCGCGTTTATTCTTGACCAACGAAATGGGCATCAATTTTGATCAACGTAACTCTATGGTAGTCGGTTTAGCGATGGGCTTTGCGGTGATTCCTACTATTTTCTCAATTGCTGAAGATGCCATCTTTTCGGTACCCAAACACTTAAGTAATGGTTCTTTAGCCTTGGGGGCAACGCCTTGGCAAACCCTCACTAAAGTGGTGATTCTTACTGCCAGCCCTGGTATTTTTTCGGCGGTCATGATGGGGCTAGGACGCGCAGTGGGCGAGACCATGATTGTACTAATGGCCACCGGTAATACCCCAGTGATGGATTGGAGCATTTTCCAAGGGATGCGTACCTTATCGGCCAACATTGCGGTAGAGATGCCCGAATCAGAAGTAGGAAGCTCACACTACCGAGTGCTGTTCTTAGCAGCGTTTGTATTGTTTGTGTTTACCTTTGCATTTAACACGATTGCAGAGTTTGTGCGCCAACGTTTGCGCGACAAATACAGCTCGCTATAAAAGGGATATGGGAATTAAGCGATGAAAAAGTGGTTTAAATCAGGTAACCCGTGGATATGGATGACCGCTGGTGCAGTTAGCATTAGTTTGGTTGCCGTTATTGGCTTGTTACTGTTAATTGCAGCCCGTGGTTTAGTTTATTTTTGGCCTAGCCCAGTGCTAGAGATGCAGGTCAATCAGTTTGGTGAACAGAAAACCGTTATTGGCGAATTGTATGAAACCGAGCTGGTGCCAATTGAGCGCTTAAAAGCCTCTGGCGCTAATATTGAAGGTCTCGATGGTGATTTCGTTGAGCGCTTCTTAATTAAAACCGGTAACCGTGAATATGTGAGCTTGGACTTTCGCTGGTTAACTGAAAATGAAATCTTGTCTAAGCAACAGCCTAAGGGCATCACCGTGGTAGAACGACGCACTAACGGTAACTTTTATGGTTATGTAGAGGGGATTGTTCGAGCTGGTGAAACCATCGATGCTTCGCAAGATACCGAACATGAGCTGCTGTTTGAGCTGTTAGACCGTTCTAACGATATCATTGATAGGGCTGATTCATTACAGCGGCATGATATTGGTGGTATTAATTACAGTATTGAGCGCTTGCGTTTAAAACAACGCAAATACGAGCTTAATAACGAACTAACCGAGCAGCGTTTAGGTGAGATTGAAGCGGAAACGGAACAACTGCATCAGCAATACTTAGTATTAGAGAAGCAATTGTTTGCTTATCGTGACGAAGCGCGCCGCGACCAACTGATTATCCGAGATATGCGTGGTGAGTTGGTGACTATTCCCATGGATAATGTGCTCGATGTATTTTTCCCCAACGACATGAATGTATTGCAAAAGCTCGGTCATTGGTTACATCAAGCCAGTAAGTTTGTGGTGTCTGAGCCGCGTGAAGCCAATACCGAGGGCGGGGTATTCCCAGCTATTTTCGGTACAGTGTTCATGGTCATGTTGATGGCGGTTATTGTAACGCCATTAGGCGTAGTAGCGGCTATTTATCTGCATGAATATGCCGGTAACAATAGCTTTACTCGTTTAATTCGGATTGCGGTGATTAACTTGGCTGGTGTGCCGTCGATTGTGTACGGGGTATTTGGTTTAGGTTTCTTTGTTTATATGCTCGGCGGAAGTATTGACTCCTTGTTCTATCAAGAGTCTTTACCCACCCCCACCTTTGGTTCTCCCGGGGTTATTTGGGCGGCCTTAACCTTAGCAATTCTCACTTTGCCGGTGGTTATTGTTTCTACCGAAGAAGGTTTATCGCGGATCCCAAGCGCGGTACGTCAAGGCTCACTGGCCTTAGGTGCCACTAAAGCAGAAACCTTATGGAGAATTGTTATCCCTATGGCGAGCCCAGCGATTATGACGGGGTTGATTTTGGCCGTAGCGCGGGCTGCGGGTGAAGTAGCACCGCTAATGTTGGTTGGGGTGGTGAAGCTGGCTCCCACCTTGCCCCTTGATGGTAACTTTCCCTTCGTTCACTTAGAACGTAAGTTTATGCACCTAGGTTTCCATATTTATGATGTTGGCTTTCAAAGCCCTAACGTAGAAGCGGCGCGACCTTTGGTATACGCCACCGCATTTTTATTGGTAACGGTAATCATTGGCTTGAACTTAGCGGCCATTCAAATCCGTAACCGTTTACGTGAAAAGTTTAAAACGTTAGACCAATAAGCTAACGGCAAATTTGTAGGAAAAAACATGATTTCTTTGAATACCGAAATGAGTCGAGATACTCAATTAGATTTGGCTAACTTAAGTGCAGAGCAAACCGCATTAGAGGTGAAAAACTTAGACCTGTATTACGGTAGTAAACAAGCTTTGTTTGATGTTTCAATGAAGATCCCAAAAGGTCAAGTGACCGCATTTATTGGTCCTTCTGGCTGTGGTAAGTCGACTCTATTACGTTGTATTAACCGGATGAACGACTTAGTCGATATTTGTAAAATTAGCGGCGAGATTTTGCTGCATGGGCAGAACATTTACGATAAGAGTGTCGATGTGGCTGCCTTGCGTCGCAATGTGGGCATGGTGTTTCAGCGTCCTAATCCATTTCCTAAGTCGATCTATGAAAACGTCGTTTACGGATTGCGCTTACAAGGGGTTAAAGACCGCCGTGTATTAGATGAAGCTGTGGAGCGTTCGTTGCGCGGTGCAGCCCTTTGGGATGAAGTTAAAGACCGTTTACAAGAAAATGCATTTGGTTTGTCTGGCGGCCAACAGCAACGCTTGGTGATAGCGCGCGCCATTGCCATTGAGCCTGAGGTGCTATTATTAGATGAGCCCACGTCGGCACTGGATCCGATTTCCACACTCACCATCGAAGAACTAATTAATGACTTAAAGAGTCGTTACACAGTGGTTATTGTGACCCATAACATGCAACAGGCTGCTCGTGTTTCAGACCAAACAGCCTTTATGTATATGGGCGATATGGTGGAATACGCAGATACCAATACGCTGTTCACCACCCCGGCGAAAAAACAAACAGAAGATTATATTACTGGTCGCTACGGTTAATAAGCGCGTAGCTGAGGAAAAGATATGGATAATTTAAATGTAAATAAGCACATATCTGGTCAGTTTAACGCTGAACTAGATCATGTACGTAACCAAATTATGGCCATGGGCGGCTTGGTAGAGCAGCAGCTTATCGATGCTTTAAGCTTGCTCAATCGGCCCGATGCAGAGCTGGTTAACAAAGTGATTAAAACCGATAGCAAGGTAAACTCTTATGAAGTCGATATTGATGAAGAGTGTACCCGTATTATCGCTAAGCGACAGCCTGCAGCCAGCGATTTGCGTATTGTTATGGCGGTGATTAAAACCATTGCCGATCTTGAGCGAATTGGTGACGCAGCGGAAAGCATTGCGCGTATGGTTGAGCGAAACATGGATAAGCCGATTAAGGCTTCCTTAGTCAGTCTTGAACACCTAGGCCGCCATACTGCCAAAATGCTACATGATGTATTAGACGCATTTGCACGAATGGACGTAGACATCGCTTGGCAAGTACACCAGGAAGACCGCAAGGTCGATAAGGAATATGAGCGTTTAATTCGTGAATTGATGACATATATGATGGAAGACCCTCGTTCTATTCCGCAGGTGTTAGATGCCTTAAATGCCGCCCGAGCGATTGAGCGTGTGGGTGACCGTTGCCAGAATATTGCCGAATACATTATTTACTTTGTAAGAGGTAAAGATATTCGCCATTTGGCGGGTGATGAGGTAGAAAAGTTGCTGTAGTGAGTTAATTACACGCTGTTACAAAGGCTGGCGCTTCGCCAGCTTTTTTATTGTCATCCCTAAACCACCGCCTTGGGCGGTGGTGATTGGCCCTTTGGGCTATTGCCCCAAGAAGTGCCCATGTTAGAAGTTACCCTCTTATTCACCACAAGTAAGAGGAAACAAAAAACATGGGCGATTATAGAAGTTCATCACATGTCTATTGGCGTTGTAAATACCACATAGTTTGAACGCCAAAATACAGGTTTAAAATCTTGAAAGGAAATGTAGGTAAGGAGCTTTATCACTCGATCTATATTTTGTGCAATATGAAAGATTGTGAAGTGTTGGAGTTAAATATTCAGCCGGATCACGTTCACTTGGTAGTGATAGTCCCTCCAAAGGTATCTATATCGACGTTAATGGGCGTATTGAAAGGTCGTTCAGCCATTAGGTTGTTTAATAAATTTCCGCATATAAGAAAGAAATTATGGGGCAATCATTTTTGGGCGAGAGGATATTTTGTTGATACGGTTGGTGTAAATGAAGAAATCATCAGACGGTACGTTAGGCACCAAGACAAGAAAGACCAAGAATATGAGGCGCAGTTAGACTTGAAAATGAACTAGTCGCGTAGATATGCCCCCTTTTAGGGGGCTGTAATTCAAAGCCGCCTTCTAAGAAGGCGGATTTTTACTACCTATGGTAACTGTGGCCTGTTGGCATAGTTACCAATTAAAGTGCTCACAATTGTGTCTGTTTCAACATCGACGAGTACTGCAAAGTCCACCTGAACATGTTGCCTGTTTTTAGCAAAGGGAGTAACGATTTTATACGTTTTACCTTCTTCAGCATCAAATGAAACCCATTGAGTGATGCTTGTGGTAAGCCAATTATATTCTTCATTTGGATCACTAGGTGTGAGTTCGAAGAACCATGGGTTGACTAAAAAGCCAATTAAATGTGGGCCTGGAGTGACAATTATTTCTGGTGCCATGCCCATGCCCTTAGTGAGTGAATCTACATAGTTTACAAACATCATAGGTTCATTTTCTTGGATGATCGTTACTACTCCTTTGCTAGTATCATACGAGTTATCGTAGGCTTTCCATGTGCTGCAGCTTGATAACAAAACTAAAACGGAAAGCAAAATAAGCATATTTTTCAAAATAGAGTCCTTTCTAGTTACTTCTATAAAAGTTGAGTATTAACTACTTGATTATATTGGTTTTGGTTATTCATAAAAGTTATGAATGAAGCCTTTGATGAAACCGGATTCTTGATTACAGTGAATGGTGAAATCAGTTCGTGTGCCGGAAATTAAACCGATAGAATCTTTAAGCACAACTCGATCAACTGTGCAGTCCTCTAACAAGTTGTATTCATCATAATTATGATCCGTATAGGTCATTGATGCCCATGAGTAGCTAATACTTTCTGAGTCGATGATAGTGCCATTATTTACCTCGAATCTTAGATAATTGGTGCTATCAGGGGTTCGGTCTACAAAAATAGTTCGGCCGCTAGAGTCCCCCGTTTCTCTTACCTCACCAATGAGCACCTTACTATTTCGCTGTGGCTGAACATTTTGGTACTCGGTAATTTGTAGGTAACTTTTGTCTTTGTCACTATCGGCTATTTGCACAGTGATAAAGTTACGCAAAATGGAAGAATCCAATGAATATACCGTCAAATTCAAGCTCGCTAACTGCTCTGGTTCACCTGTTACCCTTACTTCTGCGTTTATAGTGTTTTGATCAGAAATTTCTATATCGCTTGTCCACAAGCTAGCACCTGAATAACTTCTTTCCCAATATAAGCCGTTGTGAAAGCCTATAATGCTTGGTGAGAGTACAAAGGATTCACCTGATTTTATGAACCGGTCATCAGGCATAGTTATTGATAGACTCGAAGGGTCATAGCTACCCGCAACAGTGAAAATAGCAATAGGGTATTCGCCATCTACATTGGAGGTTAGGCTATATTCTCTCCCGGGTATCAGTTGGCCAATAGGAGTGATGGTGTATTTATAGCCTACACGAGTAACATTAACCGAAACCGATCCTGCGTATTCATCAAAAATGGCAAAATGTACTTCAACTGGGGCATCATTTAGGCTGTTATCTTTGGCGTAAACTACGAAGCTGCCATCCGTAGGAAAGTCAGTGTAGTGAGGCAAGGCAAAGCCTCCTTGCGCTGTTTGTTTGTAAGGATCTAGCTTTGCTTCAGTAAATAACATGCCTGTGTGGATACCCGCGTTGTCTTCACTCCAGTACCATAATTCAGGGATGTGCGAGAAAATATTACTATGTAATACGGGTTGGTTGATGGCATCACCGCCAAAAGTGTCATTTGCACCTAATCCGAGACTCTCATTAATATCTAAGCCTTTTATGTAAGTATCAAAAATTGGTATTGAGCCTGAAGGCATAATGGGTTCGACGTTTGCCGAAAATTCTACCAGTTGCTCATTAGCTCCGTTGATGACTAGTTTTCCACTAGTAAAGCCCCAGCCTAAAACTCCTTCTAAAGTTTCTGGTGTTGCTACTTCATAAGAAAGAGTAGAGTCATTACCAGTCCACTTTACTTTACCTTGCATGTCCATTGCAGTGGTGTTGTTGATGAGATCGTGAGTTTGGCTTATCTCTGCATCCGTTAATAAGAAGAAATCGCCAAGATTTGTATACTGTGAGGCGTTTTGAAAAGTATGAATTTGCTGAATGTCATTTGCAAAAGTATATTCCAGAGAGTGCTCTCCGCTCAGTGGCACGTTTAAATAGCCTTCACCATTCTCAAGCTGGTTCAGTAAGCTTGGGTAGCTAAGTACGGCATTGAGCTCTGTTACAACAGGGCCGTAACTAATATGGGATAGATTAATTGATATATTCCCACTTAGAGCAGTAGAGTCCATTAGTGTTGTAAAGCAATTCACCAAAGATAAGTTGATAGTGTCGTTACTACTAAATTCATCTGGGGTCTGTCTTTGAATTGTGACGGTCGCTCGGTCTGAGGTTTCAGCACCGCACGCTACAGAGAAGCTATTTTCTGTTCCTAAGCTATTTATGGCGCTCAGAGCTAATTGGCTTAATGCCGCTGGATACAAATTAATATTGTTTGTGGCACCGACAATGCTCAAGTTATCCTGTGTAATATTAGAAAGCTCATCAGTGGGGAGGGGCTGGCTGGATGTTCCTTCGCTGCCACCACCGCCACACCCATATAGCGTACTTGTCGTAAGTAGCAACAGCCCGTAAAAGGCTATATTTTTTCCCTGTTTCATAATTCATCCCTAAAAAAACTCAAAGTAACATATCAATATTGTTGGTTTAGATGTTTGATTTGTTTCAATATTTTGTATTTGTGTTTGTTTTAATTTGTTTTTAAGGGGCGTTATTAAAAGTGTGCGCATTTGATAGCTCACCTT
>QGCX01000068.1_pt1 | contig 26153 bp, 23 predicted proteins | sample 4708031 | NCBI WGS metagenome assembly QGCX01 (sample SAMN08941163, study PRJNA450518) | Sediment metagenome, whole genome shotgun sequencing project. | reverse complement strand
GAATAGGTAAATGTTTTTAACAATACATTGAGCTATTAAACAATTAGGTGTTTGCTGTTAGCGTAAGTTATCAGTTCTAGCTGGAATAATTTCTTAGTACAAACTTGCCTGTAACATAATTGGATTCTGTTTGCAATTTAATCACGGAAGGGTAAATTTTTTGTAGTAAATTTACTATAACATCTTATATCAGGTATTTACATGTGTAAAATTGGTACAGCAAAGAACTGATATTACAAGTAGTTTACAAACCAATTCAAAATGGCCATCTAATGATTTATGTAACGAGCTCTGTTTCCCAGAACACTTCTCAACCATATTTTTGCTTTCAACATGATTAGGTCCGACGTTCGTTAATTAGATTAAGTTAAATATGCAAAGAGGTACAAAACAGATTATATTTATTTTATTAGTGGTATTTATACTGGCTTTTCAATCGTGCATTGAAGAATTTGATCCAAAAGATATTAATTCAAAAATCAGCAATGAGTTAGAGACTGCGTTGGTTGTTGATGCTAGAATTACCGACGAACAAAAAAGACAAAGTGTTTTTTTATCTCGAGTATTCTCCTTTGAATCCGATGGGCCAAGTTGGGAACAAAATGCCATTGTTACCCTAACGGATGACTCGGGGTCTGTGTTTTCATTTAGTGAAGACGAACCGGGCAACTACATTTCAGAAGACATTTTAACCCTTGAGGCCGACCAGGAATATATCCTTGAAATCAGAACGCAGGATGGAAAAGTGTATGTTTCCGAAAGAGAAAAAATTCCATCAAAGGTTCCTATTGAAAGTATCCAGGGAAAACGAAAAGAGAGTGAATCTGGTAACGAAGGCATTGGTATTTTAATCAGCAATTCGATTGAACAAGATACCCCGACGTTTTTTAGATATGAGTATAGTGAAACTTATAAAATAGTAGCTCCCGACTTTGAGCCATTTGAGTGGGACGAAGTGGATTATGATTTTTTCATGAACGATGATGATGGGTGGGAGGTTACAATAAAACCAAGGGAAGAAGATGTAAGGGTTTGTTATGGTAATAATTTATCAGAGGATTTGATACTAACATCAACAGCAAATTTGACCTCAGGTGATATTGAAAATTTTGAGATTAGGTTTTTAGGGCGTAACAACCCTTTCATTGCACATCGATATAGTATTCTGGTAAAACAATATCACCATTCGATGGAGGCAAACTCTTTTTTCAATGCATTGGAAGATTTTACTTCGTTTGAAAGCTTTTTCAGCGCCAAGCAACCTGGTTTTTTACAAGGTAATATACGTGCTTTGGATTCCGATGATAAAGTGTTGGGATATTTTGAATTGAGTTCCTATACGGAAAAACGCTATTTTTTTAATTTCGAGGATTTTTTCCCAGATGAATCTTTACCTCCTTTTTTCATTAATTGTAGCTTTATAGGTAAGCCGGCACTGTATCCAGAGGGTTTTCATTCTACGGAGATCGATGGTGAAATTGTTTTAGATGGTGTGTCAAATTCACCATTAATTGATGGAATATTGGCTGACTCCTTTGCCTTTGTTGGTGAAAATGAAGACTATCCAATTAATGAATTAGGAGAGTTGGATAGGGCACCATATTTAGTCAAACCCGTAGGATGTGTCGATTGTCGCACATGGGGTGAGAATGTTGTGCCAGAATTCTGGATAGAGAAATAAGTAAGTAAATTTTAAAACGGATGAAATATTCAATGGAATGACCATTGCATTGAATATTCCCATCATCAGTCTGTAAATAAATAAATTTGAAAACAACAAGTTTAATGTGTTGTTTTGATGATGTTCTAGTGGAGCCGGAGACGACCGGGCGTTAAGAAAAGGTCTTGCAGACCTTTTTAGTAGAGGGGCGAGTTGGTCGCGTTGGCCTTCGAATACCGAGGGAAGAACGAAAAAAGCCACCCTAAGGTGGCTTTTGAAGTGGAGCCGGAGGGATTCGAACCCTCGTCCAAACAAGCAATAACCACGCTTTCTACATGCTTAGTATCTGCTTAATTTTCGATGCATACCTGACCAGATACGGCCTAATATACACTTATCTTCTTTAGGTTTTAGAGGTGTCGCCAAAGCGAACGGACACCCTTGTGTTGACTTTTTTGGTGCTCCTAAACGAATCGCCGTCAACAAGGGCTATTCAGGAACATCTCGCTTCCCTACCTTGTAGGGACGAGGCAAATCCTACTATAATTCAGATTATGCGGCAAGAGCGTAATTATTTTCGCCAATTAAAAAGTGTGAAACATGAGATTAACGAGCTATATCCCAGCGCTCGACATGCTTACATCGCCATTGGTCTTGCTGTCAAAACCGGTCGGCCCCGTAATGAGCTCGGTAAGCTTTGCTTACCATAAACGAATTATACCCTGAGCGAAGTCGAAGGGCCTAAACGTAATTCTCATTTTTTTATCAAAGAACTTAGCCTGCACAGAGCACAGTCGAAGTGTGGGCGTTCCCAAAATCTTGCTTTGCAAGATCTTGGCCGGGCTATCGTCTGTACTAGGTACTTGACTCTATCCCTAACGCGGTCGGCAAAGGTAACCCATATCCATCAAACAATAAAAAGTTTGCTTACCCTTCCTATTACCCTTATTTTGGTCAACAATTATACCAAAATAATCTATGAAGTTCGGAATCATCAGGGAACGTAAAAATCCACCCGATCGCAGGGTAGTACTGTCACCGGAGGAATGCCAAAATGTCCTTTCCAAATTCCCCAAAGCCCAAATTTTTGTTGAATCATCACCAATTCGCGTATTTTCAGATAAAGAATATGCCGATAAGGGGCTCGAAGTTGTTAAGGATATGGAATCTTGTGAAGTCCTCCTGGGTGTAAAGGAAGTTCCGATAGAAGCATTGATTCCCAATAAAAAATATTTTTTCTTTTCACATACAATCAAAAAACAACCCTACAATAGAGAATTGCTCCAAGCTATTTTAGCAAAGAACATCGAATTGTACGACCACGAAGTCATAACCAATCAAAAGGGGAGTAGACTTGTAGCCTTTGGCCGTTATGCTGGAATTGTAGGTGCTTATAACGGATTTAGGGCCTACGGGTTAAAGTATAATTTGTTCCAATTGCCCAAAGCTGAAAGCTTGTTAGATCAACGGGCTCTAATAACGGAATTGAAGAAAATAGAACTCCCGAACATCAAAATATTACTGACCGGAAGGGGAAGAGTGGGCAATGGAGCCAAGGAAATGCTCGATGCTATGGGGTTAAGAGAAGTTAGTGCCGATGATTATTTATCCAAAACTTTTAACGAACCCGTTTATTGCCAAATCGATGTTTCCCATTACGTTAAGCGCAAAGATGGGGTCAAAGGCAATAAAGCAGATTTTTTCCAAAACCCAGAAGCGTACAAATCTAACTTTTTCCGCTTTGCCAAAGTAACCGACTTTTTTATCGCTGGTCATTTTTATGGCGATGGCGCTCCTTATTTATATACTCGGGAAGATGCCAAGCGGTCCGATTTCAAAATTAAGGTCGTGGCCGACATTAGTTGTGATATCGATGGTCCTGTAGCATCCACTATTCGTCCATCCACCATCGCAGAACCCATTTATGGGTATGACCCTGTTTCCGAAACAGAGACCGATTTTAAAAATGAAAACGCCATTGCTGTCATGGCTGTGGACAACTTACCATGTGAATTACCTCGTGATGCAAGCGTTGGTTTTGGAGAAGCATTCTTCAAATACGTGATTCCATCATTTTTTAATGAGGACAACGATGGTCTTCTGGACAGGGCACGCATGACCCAAAATGGGAAGCTGACCCCTCGGTACGCCTACCTTCAACACTATGTGGACGGTAAAGAATAGCCGTATACCCCAAAAAAGGCTCCAAAAGTTGGTAATGGGTTGTTTTTTAGTATATTGTATGTCCTAATTCTCAAAAGCCAGTGACGTTTAATTGGGTGTTTTCTGGAGATGACAATCCAGCACTGAAAAGAACCTGTATTGATTTGGAATACAGTCTAAGACCAAGAATCATGAGATTCCTGTTGTCCAGGTTCGATGTTGATGCCGATTTCACCAATTTCTATTTCGATGTGAACGTTGACAAACAGTGGGTGTCCATTTCAGACAAAACCCCAAAAGAATATGCCATAAAAATATCACCTGACTTTGATCAGGCAATCAATGGTTCTTCTTTTTCTTCCGTGGCATAAGCTATTCCTTTAATCTAATATTCCAAGTAACAATAGGATGTTCTTTTGGAGCAATATAAGCCCCTAATGCTTTTAGCTTTATTTGAAGGTCAGCTTTCTTTTCCAAGGTTTTGATCTGAAGGGTTTTGGTGCTTCCCGCTGGTACGGTAAAAACAGGTGAACTCGAGTAGAAGGTATATGGCATTTGATTTTCAAAAATCAAGTCGCTACTGGTTACATTTTTTAAAGTAACCTCCAAAATCGAAGTGTTGTCAATGTATTTGGCCGTTTCTAATTTTAATGAAGCATTAAGTAAAGGAACCAGATTTTCTTTCTTCCCGACCAATAACGAATTGAACACGGCAACTGTTCTTCCTGCAAACAAAGCTTCTTTAAGGGATTTCTTGGTTTTTTCCCTGGCAAAGACAAGGGTAATAGGGCGGGTATGTCCTTTTTCTACATAATCCCAGTCAATAAGTCCATGGATATCGCTGGTCCCCATTATGGTCAGATTGTTTTCTAAGGCAAGGGCCAAAGACTCTTCCGAATAATCCCCGGTATTGATTACCTCTATTCCGTGCAACTCTCCTTTTTGGATTCGTTCTTTTTGAAAATCGCTAAGAATCGGATTACCTTTTGGTGATTGGGCATACCACGCAGGATGGTTCCAAAACACGAAGGCATCTTGTTTTTTAGCTTCGGCGAATGAATCTTCTGCATCATTTACCAGTAATTTGTTGGCATCTGCTATAAATATGGCATTGTTGTGTCCAATGGGTTTTTGTCGGGTAATTTCGGACCCATGGACCAAAAGCAAGTCATGGTCTTTAGCTTCTTTCAGGGCTATTTCGTAGGATCTATTCCTATCTGGGTGCGGGATATCTTCTTTATGGGGTTGGTACTCTATATGTTCGGTAAGGGAAATTACATCCAAATTATCTCTGAGTGCTTCCATCACCCTAATGTTGGGCCATACATTCCCATCGGAAAAAACAGTATGCTGGTGTAAATCTGTCTTCAATGTTTTGAATCCAGGTATGTCGGGAAAAGCAAGAGTCCTGGAACTTTGGTGCGAATGTTCTTGGGCAAAAAGAAATGAGGAGACAAGAAGTGCGATAAAAAACGGTTGGAATTTCATAATGATGGTTTTATCAAAACTATGAAACCTTGCAATGGGTTTCAATCATGAAGGAAACATTTTACAAACTGTTAACCTGATGGTAAAGTAGTTAGGTTGTTTTAGCTAGAAAATTGAGAGAAAACGAAATCACAATTAATAAATATTTAAGGGTTTGAAACGCTGTCAAACGCAAATTCCTTGCTAGGTTTGCCAGCTTAAAACCTCGGTAATTTGCACATCGATTTAATTATAGCGGCACTTTGGAGCCTTTCACCATTTGGGGAGGCCAAAGTGGGCATTCCATATGGTATGTACCAAGGAGTAAATGAATACTTGGTATTTATTGTTTGTTTTGGTGCTAATGTATTGGTGTTCCCTATGATGATGTTTTTTTTGGAGTACGTCAATCGTCATTTGGTCAAATGGCGATTCTATAAAAAATCTGCTGTTTTTGTAGGGCAAAGAGCCAAAAAAGGGTCAGGTAAAAAAATACAGCGCTTCGGGTTTTTGGGCATTGTACTCTTTGTAATGATTCCCTTACCAGGCACAGGGGTTTACGCGGGAAGTATTGCCGCCTATCTTTTTAAAATGAAAAAACGACAGGCATTTGCTGCGAACACTATCGGAATCTTCTTTTCTTCCGTTATTATTTGGGTGGCCACTTTGTTGTCCATGGAAGGAGCATAGTACTTTTTACTGCTTTAATATGGGCAGTTAAGCTTGGATTTATTTATTTTGCTTCCAATCTTTGACTTTTCACTAACCTAAAAGATTTCTATGGCTTCTGGTTTTTTTGCTGTTTTGGACGACATTTCTGCACTTATGGACGACGTGGCAACTATGAGTAAAGTTGCAACCAAGAAAACAGCTGGCATTTTAGGTGATGACTTGGCCGTAAATGCCGAAAAGGCTACTGGATTTCTGTCCAGCAGGGAAATTCCTGTGCTGTGGGCCATTACCAAAGGCTCTTTTTTAAACAAATTGATTATTCTTCCGATTGCATTTTTGTTGAGCGCCTATTTGCCCGTTGCCATTACGGTTATTTTGATTTTGGGAGGTGTGTATTTGGCCTATGAAGGCGCGGAGAAAGTGTACGAATATTTTTTTCACTCTAACGAAGAAGAACATATTGAAGACCTTATTGATATTCCTGAAGAGGAGTTGCCAGAACTGGAGAAGAAAAAAATAAAGCAGGCGATTATCACGGATTTTATACTCTCCATTGAGATAGTCATTATCGCATTGAGCACCGTGGTCAACGAACCTTTGACAATACGAATAGCAACAGTCTCCGTAGTAGCGCTATTGGCCACTGTTGGCGTGTACGGTATTGTGGCTTTAATTGTTCGGATGGACGATTATGGATATAGATTGATCAACCTAAATGGTGAACATGATAGTTTTTCTGATAAAGTGGGTAGGGCACTGGTGAATGCATTACCCATTATAATTAAATCACTTTCCATAATCGGAACTTTGGCCTTGCTATTGGTTTCTGGAGGAATCTTTACCCATAATATTGAATTTTTCCATCATTTGTTCCCAGGCCTGCCCACACTTCCGAAAGATTTTATTTTTGGGTTGGTCATTGGTTTCGTTGCACTTCTTTTGATGAAGCTGTTTAAAACGTTGTTCAAGCGTAAATAAAATCCAAGCTCTCTTGCATGAACCCAGCGGAAGATTATATCATCAACCAAGAAGAACCTTTCAAAAGCATATTGCTACAATTGCAGGTGTTGGTGGAAACTTCGGTTCCTAACTTGGAACTGAAATATAAATACCGACTGCCATTCTATTACCTAAACGGAAAACCTTTCTGCTACTTCAATGCTTCCCGAAAAAAAGGTTATGTGGATGTGGGCTTTTGGAGTTCGGCACATCTTTCTGTTCATTTGGATAAAATGATTACCGAAGGCAGAAAAGTAATGCGGTCACTCCGTTACTATACCTTGGAGGATATTGATGCTGAAGTTTTTGTGGCTGTCATCCAGGATGCGGAAGCTGTAAATCACAAAGGCTTCTGGAAATAATCAATTGGGTAACGGTTTTAAATCTACTTTTTTGGTTTTCAGTTTAAAGAAGGAAATCCAAAGCGACACAATACCCAGATTCAACCAAAGCAAATCCACGAGTAGGATGTGCTCATATTCATTCTGATAAGCCACCCAAAACCAGTTTCCCGTAGTAATCCCGTTTGCAATTGGAACCAACAATCCTATGATACCACCTGAAATCAAAGTCCATTTGTTGGTAAAGGCAATATTATTCTTAAAAATGAAAAATATAGAAACAACTAACCAAATCGGAAAATAGGTTTGGTACAAAAGGGTCATATTCACCTGTTCAGAAAATTTTACGATGATAAATTCCAAAGCGGTAACAGGTAGCATGCTCAGACAAATGGCCATATAAATATTGGCCACTTGTTGATTGAACTTTCTTCGTTTTTCTGGAATGTTCTTTTTATCGCGTGCCACGAGCCAAATCATAATCCCTGACAGAATCACAAAGCAGGAAACCAATCCCAGGATAAAGGATATCACTCGCAACCCGTACCCTGCGTAATCGCCAAAGTGGAGACGGAACATCATGTTTTTAACACCATCCAAATATGAATTATTGGTGGTGGGCACTTTTTCCTGAGCAATGGAACCATCTACAATTTTGTAAATACGGTACCCCAATCCATTCAATTTGGTTTCATACCCCAAATAGCCACTAATGGAAGCATGCATATTTTTATCTCCGTAGTTGAAAATGTGTGTTTCCGTAACCCTAAAATCGCCCCAATCTGACTTCATTTCGTCAACATATTGGTCTAAATTGATGGTACTGTCCAATTTTTCGTTCTGGAATTCATAAACAGGGAGGTTGTACTCCAAATCTTTGTACAATTTGTTTTGGTCACCATCGTATAGCCCCATGACAACGGGAAGAATCAAAATGCCCTTGAGCAAAAAGAAAGCTCCCGTAACTGCATAAACAAACTGAAATGGAAAGCCGATAACGCCTAGAGCGGTATGAGCATCGGTCCAAATGGTTTTTAGCTTGGCCCAAGGTCTGAAGGTATAAAAATTAGAGACAATCTTGTTCCAATGCACCAAGATTCCAGTGATAATGGCGAACAGGAAAAAGAATGCTACCAATCCTGCCAAATATCTACCGTAGGGGTAGGGGATTTGATCTAAAAAGTGAAGGCGGTATAAAAACTCGCCCAGATGATAATTACTTGCATAGGTGTCTGTTTTGGTTTTGGCAACAGGGTCCAAATAGAAGAATACAGGTGATTTGTCCTCTTCTAAAGCTAAGGAATCCTTTGCAGCACTCAAGTTGACAGAAATACTTCTTTCGTTGTAATAGTGCCTTAATTCCACATCCCGTCCGTATAGGTTGTAATTTTTGGAAAGGTCATTTAGATGCCCATCCACACTACCGGGCAATTCATCTTCTTGACTCACGGCATGCCCATGTTGCCAATTGGCAATTTCATCCCTGAAAAAAGAGAAGGAACCTGTAAAGAAAATTACATATAGTGCAACACTGATTACAATGCCACTTACGGTATGTGTGTGAAATAAAATGTTATAGATACGGTTTCCCATAGTTTAAACTTGGTTTCCAAAATAGAATATGACAAAGAGCACTAGGCTGGCCAAAAGGTAAATGCCCCATACTCTCCAGCCATTTTTGCCCAAAAAGGCAACCACCATTAAAACGGCCCAAAGAATAAAGGCCGAAAAAGTACTGGTAATGATAACGGCTACGTGATTGAACCAACTGGCCAATGCCAAATGGAATAGGATTGCAACGATAAGCCCACCAAAAATGGCGGCGGTTATTTTAGCAAATCGTTGCCAAGGCGATGGGGTCAAGTATTTTTTGTTGGCTGGCATAGTTCAGAACAATAAGGATTCAAAAAGGATGGAGCATAAAAAAGGGACGCCCAAAAAACGGTAGTTCAGCAATCGTAAGGGGGCTAAAAGTATCACCAGACTGGCAATGGTCATTAAGAGGATAAAAAAAGTAAACGTCCCGGAACCTATTCCCCAGTAAAAACAGCTGAGCCCAAATGATAAAACCATTAGGGCCAAACTGGCATATTGAGATGTCTTTTTATGCGCACCAATCCATTTCTCAAAACCGAGGTTTCCTACTGCAGACATTTTTTTAGAAGTGTTGTACTGTAGATAAAAGGCGATAAAAGTGAGTAGAGAAATTCCGGTGACCATGCTTATTGTTTTATGCAATAAGTAGCGCAATGCCAGATAAATTCATAAGCTTCACCATTGTAGGTGCCTGGAACTTCTTCCTTGGTCGTGGTCTCCACAATGTATTTAGTATCCCATGGTAGGCCAAAAGAAACTTCACCATTATCGTCGGTGTACAATGTTTTGGACCATAGATCGGAAACATAGACTTTAAGCTCGTTTTTGGCGATGGGTTCACCTTTGTACAATATTTGAAGTTTGATTTCTTCCCCATCATTTTCCAACTGCTTTATCACAATGCCTTCTCGATTTGCTGTTTTCGTGTCACCATCAGTTCCAACCAGAACCTTTGCTGTTGAATGGTAATGTGTTTTGAAAATACCGAAGTCGTACTGAGTGTAATCGATTACATCAATTTCATTGTTGTTCAAAGCGATGGTATAAACGCCATTTTGAGAGGGGGTGAAACTAGCCAAATAGTGGTCTTTTTTGGCTTCGCTGCTCAATTTTGTCTTTGTGCCATCTGGGGCAATAACCCATAAAGTAAATTTAGAAACAGCCGGAAAAGCTTCGCCCTCCACTTTTTCAATTACACCATAGGTGTATTCCCCGTAATGAACACGAACTTCTTGTGCTTTGCCCAACTTTCCGCTACTGTTGGTCTCAATCCACAAATAGTGAGCTGAGGCCGATAAAACGGGTAAGGGAATAAGCAATAGGGTTGCAATTAGTTTTTTCATTTTGTTTTCTTAGAATTTATAAGTGAAATTGGCAGAAAGACTTCTTAAGTTTTGTGGACTAATGGTAGACCAACCTTTGTAGTAGTCTTTGTTGGCTATGTTGTCCAACTTCAAAGTGATTCGGAAGTCACGGGCATCGTAAAAGGCGGATGCATTAAGAATCGTGTACTCATCAATAGTAAACGTACCATTAGATCTATTGAAGATTTTGTTCTCGCTGGCGTAGTTACCTCCAAATCCGAGTCCGAAGTTTTCCAAGGTACCTTGTGTAAATCTGTAGCTTGCCCAAACATTGGCCAAGTTCATTGGGCCTGCACTTTCTGGTCTAAACCCTGTAAAGCTGGCATCTCCTTCCTCTAATTTGCTATCATTATAGCTGTATCCTGCAATGATGTTCAATCCATCGATAGGAGAAGCGACAACACTGGCTTCAAAACCTTTACTGGTTTGTTCTCCGTCTTGAGTATAGAAATAGTTGTTGGCATCAGTATCGATTCGTTGTGACATATCGCTCACGGTAATATCGTAGTAGCTAAATGTGGCCGAAAGTCCATCGTTGAAGAAGTTCAACTTGGTACCGACCTCGAACTGGTTGGCATGCTCAGGGTTCAAGGCTCTCACGGATGTATTTCCGTCGGATAGCTCGGTTACGGGAGCCACATTGCTGAAACCGTTCATATAATTGGCGAACAACGATACTTTGTTCAAAATAGGCTGATAAACTAATCCAAACTTTGGTGAAAATGCAGTTTGGTTATATCCATCATTTGAGAAACGATCCACACGCAAACTAGCCATGGCAGATAATTCTGGCAATAGATTGATTACGTTTGAGGCGTAGGCACTAAAAATCTCTTGCTCTGCCTCGCTAAATTGTGCCCCTGGGTTGGCCAAGGTCGCGATTCCAGCATCGGCACCTGCTTGTGTCAACACACCGGAGTCATACAGGCCTGTTCCCATTGGGGTTCCGAAGTAATCGTGTAGGGCAGGGGCAACGGCTTGGAATTCGTTGGGGTTTTCTCCAACGTAAATAAATCCTTGGTTACCGTAGCCTGTACTGTTGTTTATGGTCCTGGTTTTAAGGTAATCCAAGCCCACTACCATACGATTGCGCATGGTTCCAATAGTAAAATCCCCGATAAAGTTTTGTTGTATGTCGGTTCCTAATGTTTCTGAGTTTTGGTTGCTGGTGTAACGAGCCAAAATAATACCGTCAGAAATAGGGCTTCCTGAAAGGCCTTCGGTCGTTGAGGTTACCTCGTACAAGTAGGAGTAGTAACCATCAGACTTGGCATTAGATCTGGAAACAACGGTTTGAGAGGTCCAAGAATCATTCAAAATGTAGTTCATTTGACCTTGCAGGCTATACGTTGGTGTGTCGATATACAAATCGTTGCTGGTGTAGGAGCGTTTGAAATCATAACCCAATTCATCCAAATTGGTTACACGAAGTGGCGAACCACGGTCTAGGAACAACATAGTTTGATTGGTGCTCCTACCATTGTAAAATTCGGTGTTGATGTTGAACGAAAGTCTATCACTTGCCTGAAATGCCAGTGAAGGTGCAAAAAAGAAAGACTTTCTAAATCCAGCATCTTGGTAGCTATTCTGGGTATGGTATGCCGTGTTCACCCGAATGGCAATGTTGTTTTGGTCACCCAAAGTGGTGTTAACATCAGCGCTTACTCTGTTGAGGCCATAACTACCTGAGGTGTAAGAGATATTTCCCCCAAAACCGTAGTATGGTTTTTTGGTGTTGATGTTGATCAAACCACCGTAAGAAATCAAGCTGCTGCCATACAAAGTTCCTGATGGGCCTTTGATTACTTCGATGGATTCGATGTTGGCTGGGTCTGGGCTACCGTTGGTTAATCCTGGTAAACCATTTATCATAGTGGGTTGAACAGGAAAACCACGCAATGAAAAGTAGCCAGCACCGTCGCTTCCTCTACCAGTAGATTCCCAAAGTTTGTCGATTCCAGGGGCGTTTTTAAGGGCATCATCAAAATTGGTGATTACTTGGTCCTGCAGCAATTCTGATGAGATAACATTGTAGACTTGTGGGTTCTCGATGTCTTTGAGTGGCATTTTAGATACATAGACACTTGCTTTACGTGTAAACTTGTTTACTTGATTGGCTTCAACTATAACTTCATTGAGTTGTTCTTGTCGCTCAACCATAACAATTGTTTGTACGTTGGTGGTCTGGTTAGCGTAAACGGTTACGGTTTTGTTCTGTGCGCCAAAACCTACCATCGAAAAAGTCAGGGTGTATGAGCCAGGGGCAAGATTGGATATTTTATATTCCCCTGAATAATCCGTGTTTGTACCTAAACTGGTGTTAGAAACGGCAATATTTACATTGCCAAGTGGGTTGTTGTTTTGATAGGTCACCTTTCCTTTTAGGCTGCCTGTTTGTGCTTGTACTGTCCCTAAAAAAGCTAAGCTTAAGACAAGTAATATATTCTTCATTTTATTTGTAATTAGTCTAAATAAGTTTGTGACGCAAATATATATTTCAATGTTTGATCACGCAATATATATTTAGACTAATTATAAATAGTGTTTAAAACGAATTTATAATATGCTGATAGATAAAAAAATAGATGTAAAATTTTAACAGTTTGAATACTGTTTAGAGCGAATTGATAGTTTTGCGAATCGCTGTCAGGTCTGTCAATAACTTTTCCAGAAGACTTAAATCCAACATGTTCGCACCATCACTTTTGGCATTGGCAGGGTCAAAATGTGTTTCCATAAAAAGGCCATCAACACCCGCTGCGATTCCAGCTCGAGCCATAGTTCCAATTAAAGCTGGCCTACCGCCCGTAACCCCAGAAGATTGATTGGGTTGCTGTAGGGAGTGGGTTACATCTAAAACCACGGGAGCATACTGTTTCATAGTTGGAACCCCACGGAAATCTACGATCATATCTTGGTATCCAAACATGGTGCCTCGATCGGTAATCCAAACTTGCTCGTTGCCCGAATCGGTTACTTTTTTTACAGCATGTTGCATACTTTCCGGGCTCATAAATTGCCCTTTCTTCAAGTTGACTACCTTGCCCGTTTCAGCAGCTGCAACCACCAAGTCGGTTTGTCTTACTAAAAATGCAGGAATCTGCAACACATCTACATATTCGGCGGCCATAGAAGCATCCGAAATTTCGTGAATATCTGTTACTGTTGGAACTTCAAAGGTTTCCGAAACTTTTTTCAAAATTTTTAAGGCTTTTTCATCACCAATTCCCGTAAAGGAATCAATACGGCTACGGTTCGCCTTTTTAAAACTTCCTTTAAAAACATAGGGAATGTTGAGCTTGTCAGTTATGGCTACTACCTTTTCGGCAATTCGCATGGCCATGTCTTCGCCCTCAATGGCACATGGGCCAGCCAACAAGAAAAAATTGTCATTATCGGTATGTTTTATCTGTGGAATTCTGGTGATGTCCATTTCTTAAAGTTTGCACAAATATAGTATTAAACGATGGCATCCTTTTTAGATTTATCAAACTAAACCATCAACTATGAAGTATAAAATTGTTTTCATTGTTCTTTGTTTTGTTTCCACCATTTCACAAGCGCAATGGCAAGAAAGGGGCGGCACTTTTGATTTGCCGCATCTGGAACGCCATCAATTTAAATTGAATTTATTGAGCCCTGGGTTTACGTACGAGCTGGGACTTTTCAAAAACCAAAGCGTCTCCACAAACTTGGGCTTGGCTACGGCAACATACGAAGAGGGATATGTATTTGGCCTGGCATCCAATAACCGTTATCGGTATTACCATAATTTTAATAGGAGGGAAAGACTGGATAAAAACACCTCTGGGAATTCAGGGAATTATATTGCCGCGGCCCAGGCCATATTCTTTTCGCAGCTTCGAATTTCAACTAATGTTGAAGGCCCAGACGATTTTAACCTCGGTTTTTACGGAATGGTCTATGGCATTCAACGTACTTATGAGAAAGGCTTCAACTTTAATCTGGAAGTTGGCGCAGGATACTACAGGGGAGACGGTGTGCCCGATGGTTATGGTCCCTTGTTCAATTTCACATTTGGTTGGGTGGCCACCAAAAGAAAGAAAAAGGACCCATATCTGGATTAAATAAAGCCATCAAGACATACTATTTTGGCAAAGTTTGGGTTATAATACTACCAAATTAACCTACAATGCGTCGCTTACTACTTCTGGCATTCCTGTCAACAGGTTTTTTTATGCATGCCCAATATGGGAAAAACTGCGAAATCCGTCAGTTTAAGCTCAATGCCTTTAACCCTGGAATCGAATACGAAATGGCTCTGGGAGTAAACAGCACTTTGGATTTCAGGGTGGCGTATCAGGCCGCTTTGGAACCTGCAAGCTCAAAACCTTTGGAAGATTTCGATTTTTTTCCAGCGATAACCGTTCAAAACCGATATTACCACAACCTCAATTCTAGAGAAAGACGCAGAAGGTCTATTTATGGGAATTCGGGGAACTATGTAGCGCCAACGGTAGCCATTTTTTCTCCAGGAGACCGTGTGGTCGAGGGGCGATTGGTGGATGGTATTCACGGCTATGGTGGTCTGGTTTATGGTGTTCAGCGTAGTTATGATTCAGGATTTAGTTTCTCCATAGATGCGGGTGCTGGCTATTATGTAGGACCATTTAAAGGTACTATTCAACCCGTGGTCAACCTGAGTATTGGTTGGATTATCAGCGAAAAGCGTTGGTGTGTTGGTCTGTAGATTTGGAACTCCCACAAAATCAATAAGATAAAAATAACATTTAGGTGTGCATACAAGAAAAAAATAGCAGTATCTTTGCGGGCTTAAAATTTAGGTTATGTCCAAAATTAAAAACATTGCAATCATTGCACACGTAGACCACGGTAAGACTACCTTGGTTGATAAAATTATGTACCATTGCCAGTTGTTCCGAGATAACGAGAACAAAGGCGACCTGATATTGGACAACAACGACCTGGAGAGGGAGCGTGGAATCACTATCGTTTCCAAAAACGTTTCTGTTGTTTACAAAGACACTAAAATTAATATTATAGATACCCCTGGTCACGCCGATTTTGGTGGTGAAGTAGAGCGTGTTTTGAATATGGCCGATGGGGTTTTGTTGCTGGTTGATGCCTTTGAAGGGCCAATGCCGCAGACCCGTTTTGTGCTTCAAAAAGCCATTGACCTTGGTTTAAAACCATGTGTGGTTATCAACAAAGTAGATAAAGAAAATTGTACCCCGGAGGAAGTGCACGAAAAGGTCTTCGACCTTATGTTTGAATTGGGTGCAGAAGAATGGCAGCTGGATTTCCCAACCGTTTATGGTTCTGCAAAGAACAACTGGATGGGTGAAGATTGGAAAGAGCCTACCGAAAACATTGAGCCTTTATTGGATATGGTTATCGAGCATGTTCCAGAATTTAAACCACAAGAAGGTACAACCCAGATGTTGATTACTTCATTGGATTTCTCTTCGTTCACCGGTCGAATTGCTATCGGTAGATTGCAAAGAGGAACGCTTCGTGAAGGACAGCAAGTTTCTTTGGTAAAAAGAGATGGCTCCATTGTAAAAACCAGAATCAAAGAACTTTATACGTTTGAAGGTTTAGGTCGCTTAAAGGTGGAAGAAGTTGTTGCAGGAGATATTTGTGCCATTGTTGGAATGGAAGGTTTTGAAATTGGTGATACCGTTGCCGATATTGAAAGCCCAGAAAAACTAAAGACCATCGCCATTGATGAGCCAACTATGAGCATGCTTTTCACTATTAACGATAGCCCGTTTTTTGGTAAGGATGGAAAGTTTGTTACTTCCAGACACATTAAAGAGCGTTTGGAAAAAGAATTGGAGAAAAACTTGGCACTTCGCGTTAAAGAGACTGATAGTGCCGATAAGTTTTTAGTATATGGTCGAGGCGTTTTGCACCTTTCTGTTTTGATCGAGACGATGAGAAGGGAAGGTTACGAACTTCAAATTGGTCAGCCACAGGTAATCATCAGAGAGATTGATGGAGTAAAATGTGAGCCTGTTGAGCATTTGACCATTGATTTGCCCGAAGAAGTATCCGGAAAGGCCGTGGAAATGGTATCCATCCGTAAAGGAGAAATGACCAGTATGGAAGCGAGAGGTTCCAGAATGGTTTGTGAATTCATCATTCCATCTAGGGGAATTATTGGTCTTAGAAACCAATTGTTGACCGCTACAGCTGGTGAGGCCATTATGGCGCACAGATTTTTCGAGTATCAACCCTTAAAAGGTGATATTGCTCAGCGATTGAACGGTTCTTTGGTTTCTATGGAAAACGGAACTGCGATTCCTTATTCTATTGATAAACTTCAGGATAGAGGTAAATTCTTCGTTGATCCGGGAGAAGATATTTACGAAGGTCAGGTAATTGGTGAGAACTCTCGTCAAGATGATATGACAGTAAATGTTACCAAGACTAAGAAACTGTCCAACGTTCGTTCTTCTGGAGCTGATGATAAGGCTAAGATTGTACCGGCCATCAAGTTTTCTTTGGAAGAAGCTTTGGAATACATCCAAAAGGATGAATACGTAGAGGTGACTCCAAACCACTTGAGGATTAGAAAAATCTATCTAAAAGAAGTGGACAGAAAAAGAAACAAAGTAGTTTAATCGAGAATATACTTCGAATATTTAGGAAAGCGAGTGAGGAAACTGATCTTCATTCGCTTTTCTTTTAAAGAATGGTAGTTGTTGTCATTTCGTCCCGATAGCTATTGGAAGTGAGAAATCTATTTGCTATAGATTCTTCATTCGCTTTGCTCGTTCAGAATGACAGTAAAAGTCTTGGCTCTGTTGGCCTTGAACTACTTAAAAATTATTGCAAATGTCCATGGTGCTGTTCGCGCAAACAGGATACGGCAGCTCCTATAATCCCAGCGTGGTTCATTAGTTCGGCCTTGACAACCTTGGTTTCGATATTGATGTGGTGGCTAAATTCTTCCCATTTTTTAGAAGTTCCACCGCCTACAATAATCAAATCTGGAGAAATGATAAGCTCTACATACTTTAAGAACTTGTTGAATCGTTTGCCCCACTTTTCAAAGCTGAGCTCCTCCCTTTCTTTTGCGGAGGCAGCGGCCCATTTTTCTATTTTCTTGTGCTTTTTATAAGGAATTTGACCCAATTCAAAATTAGGGATCAAAACACCATTAAAGAATGCACCGCTTCCAAGACCGGTCCCGATGGTAATCATAACCACAAGTCCATTCTTTCCTTTTCCAATTCCATAGTTCATGGAGGCATATCCAGCGGCATCGGCATCGTTGAGTACGGTAAATTCTTGACCGGTATATTTGGTGAACAGCTCATCGATATTCACACCTACCCAACTTTTATGAAGATTTCCTGGAGACATACAGACCCCATTTTTTACGATTGACGGAAATCCGCAGCCTACAGGACCTTTATAATTAAAGTGATCCACAATTTCGGCCACGACTTTGGCCATGTCTTTTGGCTTTTTTGATTTTGGAGTTGGAATTCGGAAACGTTCTGTCAACATTTCCCCTGTTTCGGCGTTTACGAGGGCACCTTTAATGCCCGATCCGCCTATATCAATACCAAGAATTTCCATATATAGGAAGCGAAATTAGTTTAGACAAAGTAACAAAAACTTTTGCTGATCAAGTAATTATATTGAAAATCAGTGGGCTATACGTGTTTTGTAGTGATTATATCGCTTTTTGAATTACTTCAAAAACCTTACTGGCATCACATTTCAACGTTTTGTGGGGATATTTCAAGATAAGGGCGTAATCGTGCGTGGCCATAATAATAGTTCTCCCATTTTGATTGATATCCTGCAATACTTTCATGACCTCTACACTGGTCTGCGGGTCGAGGTTTCCTGTAGGCTCGTCCGCCAAAATTAGTTCAGGGTCGTTCAAAAGGGCTCGGGCAATGGCGATGCGTTGTTGCTCCCCCCCGGAAAGCTCGTGAGGAAACTTGAAACCTTTGGTTTTCATGCCGACCTTATCCAGAACTTCCTCGATTTTATTGTCCATTTTTTTTGGGTCGGTCCATCCTGTTGCTTTAAGCACAAACCTAAGATTGTTGTTAATGTTACGATCGGGAAGCAATTTGAAATCTTGAAAAACTATGCCCAGTTTTCTGCGTAGAAATGGAATATCTTTTTCTTTCAAGGTTTTTAAATCAAAATCCACTACCTCTCCAGCTCCTTGTTTTAAGGGTAGGTCGGCGTAAAGGGTTTTCATAAAACTACTTTTTCCGCTACCAGTTTTGCCAATTACATAAACAAATTCTCCTTTTTTAACCTCAAGGTCAATATGGTTAAGGACTAAATTCTCGTTCTGGAACACGGCTACATCTTGTAACTTTACAATGGTCTCGGGCATAATTTTACTTCAATAGTTACACAAAAGTATTTGAAAATATGGTACGAGACATTAAAATCCACTATTTCTCCTCAATTTAAACTGATTTTGTAGTGGATACATTTTTCCAAATTTTAGTATTCAGATTTAGGTCTTCCACAATGCCAATTGCGTTTACAATGTCTTCATACAATAGTTCTAGCGCATTGGATGTTATTAGGTTTTTACTTTCGTTTAATCTTAAAAATCCATAAGGATGGTAAACTGCGAAGTACAGCTTGTTATTCTTGAAGGATAACATAATGGGCTTGCCGATTTTCTTTTTTAAACGGGTTATTCGTTGCATTAATGAGGTAGACATTACGTACCGTGCTTCTACTTGATCGGAACTATAAACAACAAATTCATTTTCAAATTCAGTGTCCTCAAGATTTACCAATTGATTGCCGCTTATATTTAAGGACTGGATTGTTTTCGCCAAGTATCCGATTCTTTTTTCGAACTGATCAGGTAAAATAATAGTCGTTCCATTAAAATTTTTGTTGAACTCGACAATGGCAAACATGCCTAAAAATTGGCTTCCTACTTGTTCAAGCGTGTGTTTTTTGGAGAACCATGGCCTAATGTAGTTGTAAATTATGTAGAGGTAATTTAATCCAGGGACATACATGAAATAAGAGTTGCCACTGTGGTTTAGTGTCTTTACAGCTCCCATTGTAATTGATGTGTTGCTAACTTTCCCAGAAAGTATTCCGCGACTCAGATTATATACTGAATTTACTTTTGTGGCTTTTTTGAATCGGAGCTGGTGGGTTGATATCAATTCGCTCTCTGCAATAACTTTCGGGTTAATTTGCTTGTGCTCATCAAACTTGAATGTTGGTGCTATCTTACCTATAACGGCTCTTATAATTTGTTTTTCTATAGTGCCATATTTGGCTTTCTGGCTTCTGGAAAGCATCATGAAAAAGAAGAAAAATCCCCAGAATAGCAGCATATATAATTGAGGGGAAAAGTGCCAAAGGTCTTTGTTTTGAATTGCTTCAAACCATTTTGGCAGTTTGGAACTGAACAGGTATACGAACAAGGGAATTGAAATTCCAAGTAAAAGAATAAATTGAAGGAGCAAGGAATTCATCACTTTAAAAAATCGATAGACTCGTCTTCTTTTTTCCGCTTGTTGAAGTAGGGGCAAAAGTTCTTTTTGAATGGTGCCGAAACTATTCATAGTGAAGTTTTCTTAAAAAGAAACTTTTGGTTCTTCGGATTCCAAAGGGCCTATTTTATAGAAAGTTTTGCTAGAGTATCCCATTAACTTTCCTGCAATATTGGAGGGAAACATTTCTAGACTGTTATTGAAAGCGTTAACAGCAGCGTTATAAGAGCGTCGAGATGCGGATAATTGCTCCTCAACCTCATTTAAACTGGATTGCAGGAGCATAAAGTTTTGACTGGCCTTCAAATCAGGATAAGCTTCCACGGTAATGTTTAGCTTTCCTAATAGTTGATCTATATCACTTTCAAGGTTCAGTCTTTGTTCGGAGGGTAGGTTTCCTTCCACAATTCTTTCTCTCAGTTTGGTGATGGTGATCAGAGTTTCGCTCTCATGTTTGGTGTAACCTTTAATGGTGTTTACCAATTGCGGAATCAGGTCGGTTCTTTTCTTTAGCATTACATCGATGCTGCTATATGCTTCTTTAACCTTGTTCTTTTTACTGATTAGGTTGTTGTATATAAGTACACCGACCAATAAAAATGCCAAAGGGATAATCGCTAAGTATGTCATCTCAACAAATAATTAATTAAATAATAGGACAAATCATAAATGCTGTCCAGTTTTAAAAATTTAATGGCTTTTTCAGCCTATTATGTTGAGGTTTTGGAAATTATGGCCGATAAGGTTTTTCGGCAGTTGGGCTAAAATTACTATTTAGTGGCAATAAATCAAGCCTAGGGTCGTAAATTTCGGCAAATGACATTTTAAAATATACTTTGGCCTTAATTTTGACGTTATGAATAAAGTCAATCGAGAACAGCGTAGAACACTATGAATCGAAAAAACCTTCTTTGTATTCCCATTTTAATGGGAACTTTTTTTGTGCTTTCTGCACAGGAAACCAAAATATATACCCACGAAAACAAAGCCTATCAAGATGCCTTGGCGCTCTATAACAATGAGCAATACCAAGCGGCACAGAACATTTTTGAGTCCGTAAAGGCATCTACTAAAGATGGCGAGACAGAAGCCAATAGCGCATATTATGCAGCAAATGCCGCCATTCGACTGAACCAGCGTGGGGCGGATAAAATGATGGAAGACTTCGTGGAACGATACCCAACATCCACCAAAAGGAATTCCGCTTTTTTGGATGTGGCCGATTATTATTTTGAGACAGGAAAATATCCATACGCCTTAAAATGGTACAAAAAGGTGGATGAAAATTCGATGCCTTATTCGGAAAGAGATCGTTTTAATTTTAACAATGGCTATGCCTTGTACGCATCCAAACGCCCGAAAGAGGCTGAACGCTATTTGAACAAGGTCACCACTTCCCAAAAATATGGTTCGCAGGCGAAATATTATTTGGGATACATTGCCTACGAACAGGATGATTACAATTCAGCAAGTGCCCGTTTCGACCAAATCCAGGACCCTGAATTACTTGATGAAAAACTATCATACTATCAGGCAGATTTGAACTTTAAGCTGGGAAAATTTGAAGAAGCTATTGCGATGGCCAAAAAGCAATTGCCAAAAAGTAATCGTCAAGAAGTTTCTGAACTCAACAAGATTATTGGCGAAAGCTATTTCAACCTGGAACAATATGCAGAGGCTATTCCGTATTTGAAGGAATATCGTGGTAAACGTGGTAAATGGAACAATACCGATTACTATCTGCTTGGGTATAGCCACTACAAATTGGGCGATTACCAAAAAGCCATTCAACAATTCAACAAAATTATAGGGGGAAGCAATGCGGTTTCCCAGAATGCATACTATCACTTGGCCGAATGTTATTTAAAATTGGATAAAAAATCGGAGGCATTGAACGCCTTCCGAAACGCTTCACAAATGGAATTCAGTCCCGAAATCCAAAAAGATTCCTGGTTGAACTATGCCCGTTTGAGCTACGAAATTGGCAATGCCTACGAACCCGTACCTCAGGTTTTGACCACCTATTTGGAAAAATATCCAAAGGATGGGCATCAATTGGAAATTCAGGAACTTTTGGTGGACTCCTACATTACCTCTCGAAATTTTGAAGGAGCTATGAAGCTTTTGGAGGAGAATAAAAACTACGCTAGCAAAGAGACCTACCAAAAAGTGGCCTATTACCGTGGTGTTGAACTTTTTATTGATGGAGATTACGAAGGTGCTTGGGAAAGATTCGATAAATCCCTGAAAAGTGCAGAAAACTCGAGTTTTGAAGCGCGTGCTTTGTATTGGAAAGCAGAGTCAGCCTATAGGTTGAACCGTTTTGAGGAAGCCTTGGTCGATTTTGTTAGGTTCCAAAACTCCCCAACGGCAAAATCACTTTCGGAATATGACCAGTTGGATTACAATTTAGGGTATTCCTATTTCAAACTGAAAGATTATAACAACGCCATATCCTATTTTCAAAATGTGGTGGCTTCAAACGCTATTGATGACCAAAGAAAAAACGATGGTTACCTGCGTTTAGGTGATAGCTATTTCGTGAACAGCAAGTATCAATTAGCGAAGAAGGCCTATAATACTTCATCAAAGATGAATGGACCCGAAAGGGATTATGCTGCCTTCCAAAAAACACTTTGCGATGGCTTTTTGGGCAATAATTCGGCAAAAATCGATGGATTGAACGAATTCTTAAGAATGTTCCCTACATCATCATTACGGGATGATGCCTTATTTGAATTGGGGAACTCCTATATCAAAAACAATCAAGAAAGTTTAGGGCTGCAAACCTACGATCGTATTGTTGACGAATTCTCCCGCAGCAAATTTGCTCCAAGAGGATTATTGCGTTCTGGATTGGTGTATTATAATTCCAATCGTAACGATCAAGCTTTGGAAAAACTTAAGGAGGTGGTTCAAAAATATCCCAATACGCAAGAAGCTAAACAAGCCGTAGCTACCGCCAAACTGGTTTATGTGGACGAAGGTCGGGTAAGCGAATATGCAGCTTGGGCCAGAAACTTGGATTTTGTGGAGGTCACCGATACCGAATTGGACAATGCCAGTTTTGAATCTGCTGAAAGAAAACATATTGAGGGTAAAATTCCGGCAGCCATTCGCGGGTATGAGGATTATTTAAAAGAATTCCCGAACGGATTGCACGCCCAAAACGCGAATTTTGCTTTGGCACAACTCTATTTTGCCAACGGAGAAAAAGATAAGGCCCTACCAAAGTATAAGGCTGTTGCAGATAGTGGGAATGGTGAATATACCGAACAGGCCTTGACCCGTGTTTGTGAAATCTATGTGGAAAAACAAGACTACAACAGCGCTATCCCGTATTTAAAAAGATTGGAGAGTACCGCAGATATTTCAGAAAACAAAACCTTTGCACAATCCAATTTGATGAAAGGTTTTTACGGACAGAAGGACTATTCACAAACTATTGATTATGCCGAAAAGGTGTTGAACGCTCCAAAAATTGATGATCGCATTAAAAGTGATGCGCAGATTATGATTGCACGCTCCGCTATTGCTACCGATAATGAAAGTTTGGCAAAAACAGCCTATCAAGATGTTAGAAAAATTGCTTCAGGAGAACTTGCGGCCGAAGCGTGGTACTACGATGCGTATTTTAAAAATCAGGAACAGGCTTTTGAAGCATCCAACGAGTCCGTTCAAAAATTGGCCAAGGATTATGCGGCCTACAAGGAATGGGCCGGAAAAGGCTTGGTGATTATGGCCAAGAACTTTTACAATTTGGGAGATGCCTTCCAGGCCACCTACATTTTGGAAAGCGTCATCTCCAATTTTTCTGAATTTGAGGAAATCGTTGCGGAAGCAGAAAGCGAGTTGGCCACTATCAAAGCCAAAGAAGCAGAGAGCAATTCATCCGTAGACCCCAACGAAAATTAAACGAGACACAAGATGCAAAAGAGAACCTATATATTTTCATTACTTTTTTTGAGCCTTTGCGGAGCTGTTATCGCCCAGGAAGAGGATAACATTGGTACGGAAACGGTAACGGTAGTAAAACCGTATTCCCCAACCGTTTCGGATGCCTTTAAGATTAAATCGTCACCATCTTTGAACGATTCCATTGTGCTGCAAAAGAAAAAAATCAACTACAGTATTTTTTCTGTGCCCGTGGCATCGACTTTTACACCTGCAAAAGGAAAGGCTTCGGGAGTGGAAAAAACACCCCCGCCTACATTGTACAATTCGTATGCATCGGTTGGTTTGGGCAATTTCAATAATGCTTTGGTGGATTTTTACACAAGCCGCGAATTTAATAGGGGTGAAGATTTGTTGGATTTTGGCCTTACCCATAACTCATCCCGTGGTGATTTGGATTCTACACCCTTGGAAACGGATTTCTACGATACCAAATTGAATGCTTCCTACGCGAAAAAGGACCGCTATATGGATTGGGGTGCGGCCATTGGGTTGCAGCACCAACTATACAATTGGTACGGAATCCAGAGTGAATTGTTCAGTGAGGATGAAATCAATGCAATGGACGAGACGCAAAACTATTTCAATGCCGAGGCCAAGGCCCATTTTAATATGGAGGACTCCTATTTTAAAAGTGGTAATGTATTGTTGAGGCGTTTTTGGGACGCCACGGAATCTGCAGAGAACAGAGCTGTCATCAACCCAACTTTTGAGCTTCCCATTACCGAGGAATTGATTACAATCTCTGCTAAAGTGGATTATGTAGGAGGGAGTTTTAAAAATAGTGACATTAACGAATTTGATAATCAGGGAGAACAAAAATACAGTAACCTTCAGGCTGGGGTAACCCCTAGTCTTTTGATTTTACGGGACGACCTTACCTTGAGCTTGGGGGCCAATATCGTTTACGGATTGGATATGGAAAACAGTGAAAACAACTTTTATATTTATCCAGCTGTAACGGCATCATACCGTGTAATGGACGAAAATGTGATTGCCTATGGTGGAATCGAAGGTGATTTGAAGCAAAACTCCTATCACGATTTTGTGAATGAAAACCCATATGTGTCACCAACGCTCAATATTACACCCACTGACCAACAGTATGAAGGATATCTCGGACTTAAAGGCCAGTTGACCTCCACTGTGGGGTATAACATCAAAGGGTCCTACATGGCAGAAAACAGAAAACCGCTTTTCTATCAGAACACTATAAACACTTCCAGAACTGATGAAAAGAGTTATTATTATGGTAATTCCTTTCAAGTTTTTTATGATGATGTAAAAACCCTGGGTGTATTTGGAGAAATCAATGTGGATGTCAACCGTAATTTTTCTTTGGGCATAAATGCAGAGTTCTATGATTATGATACCGAAACGGATAACCCTGCATGGAATTTACCATCGATTAAAGGATCTTTGTTTATGGATTATCAAATAACGGAACAATGGTATATGGGAGCAAATCTATTCTATGTTGGCGAAAGGGATGCTTTGACATCTGTTGCTCTAACAAACAATGTACCCCCGACAATTTCTTATGCACCAATAACCTTGGATGCCTTTTTTGATGCCAATGCTCATGTTGGTTATAGGTTCAATGATCAACTCTCCATTTTTGTAAAAGCGTCCAATATTGCGAACAATAATTACCAGCGTTGGGCCAATTTTAGGGTACAAGGTTTCCAGGCCTTGGCAGGTGTCTCCTATAAGTTTGACTTCTAGATTGTAGGAGAATACGCAATAAATTGTTAAAAAGACCGTTCATTACTTTCTGTCAATTCATTGATATTCTGATGATTGTCAGTTCCAAATTAGTTGGAAGACATGAAAGTACGACCTCATTACATACTATTCTTGCTGATGATTTCATCAGGCTTTGGACAGAATTTGGTGCAAAACGGTGGTTTTGAGGATTTTGTTTCCTGCCCGGTTAAAATGAGCAATCTAAATAAAGATGCCGAGCATTGGAGTGCCCCTACACTGGGGACCACCGATTATTTTAACGAGTGCAGCCGAACCAAACTGGGCGTCCCCATGAACTTTAAGGGCAAACAAGAACCTTATGAAGGTGCAGCTTATGCGGGACTATATCTATTCGCCCCTCGTGATTACCGTGAGTACATTCAAGTACCGTTAAAGGAAACATTGGAAAAGGGAAGTCGATATCGATTGACCTTATTTTTGAGTCTCTCCGAAAAATCGGATGGTGCGGTGATGGATATGGGTGCTGTTTTTGCCGAAAAACCACTTTCTGTACATACCAAGCGCGAACTTTCACAAAATGAACTTTATACCGCCTCTACCCAAACATCACATATCAAACAATTTCCAGTTACTGGGTATTATCAGGATAAGCAAAATTGGATGGAACTGAGTTTTGATATCGTGTCCAAAGGTTTTGAAAACTACCTCATTCTTGGAAATTTTAAAAGCAATGCAGGTACTA
>QGCX01000067.1_pt1 | contig 26572 bp, 24 predicted proteins | sample 4708031 | NCBI WGS metagenome assembly QGCX01 (sample SAMN08941163, study PRJNA450518) | Sediment metagenome, whole genome shotgun sequencing project. | reverse complement strand
CCGGATTGGTTTCCAAATTCACTAACAACAATCTCATTTATGCCATCATCGTTAAGATCTTCCAATAGTGTGTGAACAGGTCTATGAAAATTTTGGTCAATAGAGAGCGTATCCTGTCCTATTCTTCGAATTATTTTTCCCTTTTCCAATTCTGAAGGTCGGATGATTCCAACTTCACTGATAATTTCGACTGAATCTTTTTTACTATACCAGGTAACAGGTGTTTCTCCTTGATAAAGCTGTTCGGAGTTCTCTTTATCAAAATTGAAGAAACCCAGATTTCCGGTAAGGTCGCCGAAGTATACCTGGTTAAGGCCATCTACAAATTGCAAATAGGTGATCATAGCCCCATTTTGAGTATCCACAGCAAAGGGTTTAGGCTTAAATAGCTTTAAGGTATCCGCTTTGGGCACTTGTATGGGCTTTAAAGTTTCGGGCGCATTGCTTACAATATAATGCTCCAGCTGAGCCCATTCATTTATGGTTATTTTTGGTCGAAATCCAGTTTGCCCTGCACCTGGTTCTTGGTAGAGGCCTTCAACATCCATGCGCTCCAACATTGCTGGCAGCACAGATTTTTTCCAAACCTCCTTGGTCAATTCATCAATTTTTGGTGCTAGATGGCAACTGGCGCAATATTTATTGTAGAGTTGTGCTTGCTCTTGTTGTTTTGATTTTTCTTTTTTACAGGAACCCATTATAAAAATGAGTGTAACGAAAACTATTTTTGGGGAAATCTTTAGTCTATCTGGCATTGGCTGGTTATGGTTTTAAGGTTTAGTGCGCCACTTTAGTTTGGTAAAGGAACATAGGTATTGTCATTTTCCATCATCGGAAAAGTTTTATCGGACCATGCTTTTTTGGCCTGTTTCAGCTTTTCTTTGCTGGAAGAAACAAAATTCCAATAAATATAACGTTCCTCTGGAAAAGGTTCGCCCCCAAACAACAATAAATGAGTGTTAGGTTGTAGTTTTATGTTGCATGTATCTTCTACCTTGGAAACTAAAATATTTCCTTCCTCTACCGATTCACCGCAGGCTTCTATACCTCCTTCCACAATGCAAATACCGATTTCTCCTTTTAAATTCCCATTTACATTGAGTGTATAAGTATCTTCAGTTTTGACTTCCACCATAAAAAGATTGGAATGCACGGGTACAGGCGATTTTTTACCATAGCCTTCGCCTGCGACCAATTTAAATTCGGTATTGCCATCGGTCCATTTTGGAATGTCTTTCCCATCAATATGATGGAATTCAGGTTCCATATCTTCCAGTTTTTTTGGCAAGGCGACCCAAATCTGATAGCCGTGGGCGGTAAAGGTGTTGCCATTGCGCATATCAGGTGGTGTGCGTTCGGTGTGGGTTGCCCCCTTCCCTGCCGTCATCCAGTTTACAGAGCCCGGCCGTATACGTTGGTGCGTGCCCAGACTATCTTCGTGGATTATTTCGCCCTCGAGCATAAAAGTTAAAGTAGATAGACCCATGTGCGGGTGCTGGTCCACGTCCATATATTTTTCGGGTCCCAATGGTGTGGGTCCCATATGGTCTATAAAAATGAATGGGCCGATCATGCGTTTCTTACGGAAAGGAATAAGTCTTCCCACCAAAAAGTCGCCAATATCTCTACTTCGTTCTTCAATGATTAATCCAATGTTGGACATGTATAAATGTTTATATTTAGATGCAGAAAGTTACAAATACATCCTATAACCATGAAACTACTTAAGCGTGTTTTGCTGCTCCTACTTATTGTAATCGGAGTGGCCATCTATTTTAATTATCCCAAATTGAACATTATTTCAGGCTATGCTGCCAAAAATATGGCTTCAGGGGTTTATGTCGCCCACCGTTCGGCAGCAAGCATTAATCAATACGATAATAGTGCTCCTTTGATTGAAATTGCTTCGACCGAAGTAAATGAGCAGGAAGAATCAGCTTCTTCCACTGTATATGGTTTGATGGAGCGTACCGCAGTATATCGCGATGGATTGGGAACGGTTTTGGTCAATGATGATTATGACCCGGAAAAACTCACCATCAGACCACAAAGAAATCAGCCCCCTGATACCATTCCTTATCCATTTGGGCAAGCAGCTCCGATTGATACTGTTTTGCCAGAAGTAGATATGGATCAAATCAATAAGGCCATTGCCATGGCTTTTTCTGAACCGGAAACACAGAAAACACGAACCCTGCTTATTTTATACAAAGGCCATCTAATTGCCGAAAGATACATTGATGGTTTTGATAAGGATACTCCTATTTTGGGCTGGTCCATGACCAAAAGTGTTTTGGCCACATACTTTGGAATTTTGGAGCATCAGGGAAAATTGGAAATGGATTGGCCAGCACCCATACCTGAATGGAAAGATGACGAACGAAAGAACATTACATTAAATCATCTGCTGCGTATGCAAAGCGGATTAGCGTGGGACGAGGATTATACGGGCATATCTGACGTTACTCGAATGTTGTTTTTGGACAGTGATATGACCCAGGCCCAGCGTGATAAAAAAGCGATTGCAAAGCCTACAGAGATTTGGAACTATTCCTCCGGAACCACGAATTTATTATCGGGTATCCTAAGACAACAGTTTCGTAGTCATCAGGAGTATTTGAATTTCCCCTACTCCACATTAATTGATAAAATTGGAATGTATTCCATGATCATGGAAGCTGATATTGCTGGAAATTATGTAGGCTCTTCCTATTCGTGGGCCAGTACAAGAGACTGGGCGCGATTTGGTCAACTGTATCTAGATAAAGGAAACTGGAACGGTGAGCAACTATTCGATTCTACTTGGGTAGATTATATTACTACTCCGACGGTTAATTCTGATGGCACGTATGGGGCTCACTTTTGGTTGAATGCTGAAGGAAAGTATCCTGATGTGCCTAAAGACCTGTTTTCTTGCAATGGTTTTGAAGGTCAACATGTATTTATGATTCCTTCGAAAGACTTGGTCGTTGTACGAACCGGTTTGGCCGAGGAACCGTTTTTTGATATAAACGGTGTCTTGTCAAACATCGTAAAAGCAGTACCATAAATCGGTGTGATATACTAAAACGACCATAAAACCACAGGATATTGACACTTCACAACAATAATTTCGTTTACGGGAACACTGGTGGTACTTTTATCATGTAATAATAAACGAAAGTAATTTTTTCATTTTCATATAGTGTTCTCGTAAAAGAGTCTTGACCCAAGTGGCAGGGCTCTTTTCTATTTGGGGCTATCCTAAACTTTTGGATTGACACGAATTTCACGAATTACTGTAACTCTGTCATTCTGAGCGCTGCGAAGAATCTCCTATTAATTCAATCATCAAGAACCAGGATTTGGGTCTACACATTTCTATCCGTCACCCTGAACTCGTTTCAGGGTCTCATCTTTAATCCGTGGATTCCGTCTCAAAGCACGGAATGACACACAGAATTTTAAGATAAAGTATGCACCTCTAGTTTCTTCAGTCATTTCACTTCTTCGGCATGACAACAAGTAATTGTAAATTGTTTATTGCAAACTTACATTGCTTTACGGAATCCACTTGTCTTTTCCAAAATCGGGCTTGCGTTTTTCTAAGAATGCGTTTCTACCTTCTTTGGCTTCATCGGTCATATAGGCCAAACGTGTAGCTTCTCCGGCGAATACTTGCTGCCCTACCATTCCATCGTCGGTAAGATTCATAGCGAATTTCAACATTTTTATAGATGTTGGTGACTTTGCCAAAACTTCTTGAGCCCACTGGTAAGCTGTGTCCTCTAATTCATCGTGCGGGATAACGGCATTCACCATACCCATTTCATAAGCTTCTTGTGCAGAGTAGTTTCTTCCCAAAAAGAAAATTTCACGGGCTTTTTTCTGTCCTACCATTTTTGCAAGATATGCTGAACCATATCCACCATCAAAACTAGTCACGTCAGCATCTGTCTGTTTAAAAATAGCATGTTCTTTACTGGCAAGGGTCATATCACAAACCACGTGAAGGCTGTGCCCTCCCCCAACGGCCCATCCGGGCACTACGGCAATCACCACTTTGGGCATAAAACGAATCAATCGTTGCACTTCCAGAATATTCAAACGATGGTAACCATCGTCGCCAACATACCCTTTGTGTCCACGTGCTTTTTGGTCACCGCCACTACAGAAGGCCCATTTGCCATCTTTGGACGAAGGCCCTTCACCGGAAAGTAACACCACACCAATAGAAGTGTCTTCCTGGGCATCGTAGAAGGCTTTATAAAGTTCGCTAGTGGTCTTTGGCCTGAAAGCGTTACGTATATCGGGACGGTTAAAAGCAATACGAGCTACGCCGTTACATTTTTTATAGGTGATATCCTCAAATTCCATGGCGGTCTGCCAGTTGGGTGATTCCATAGTTCTATTTTTTGTTGCACCACAAAATAACGGAAATTCTAGTTTACGACCATTGTAGAAAATTTGGTTTAAAGTTTTAAGACATCAAAAACGTTATCTTTAATAATGCCTATAGTTTCAAACCAACAGTAAAATAGATACTACCTTGGTTTTATATTGGCTTGGATTTTAATAAATCATGAAAGAATCAATGATAAAAGATAATCAACTTAAAGTAGCGATGGCACAGATTGCTCCTGTTTGGCTGAACAAGGAGAAAACCATTGAAAAAATAAAGTCCTGCATAATTGAAGCCGGGGAAAGTAGCTGTGAACTTATCGTTTTTGGTGAAGCTTTATTACCAGGTTATCCCTTTTGGGTTTCCATTACGAATGGCTCTGAGTTTGATTCAACGTATCAAAAAAAACTATTTGCGTATTATGCCAACAATTCAGTTCAAATAGATAATGGTGACCTCGACGAACTTTGCTCGTTAGCTAAAAAGAATAAAATAGCTGTGTATTTGGGAATTATTGAAAGACCAAAAAACCGTGGTGGGCATAGCTTATATTGTTCTTTGGTATATATCGATGCTGCTGGCACGATAAAATCGGTTCACAGAAAACTACAACCCACGTATGAGGAACGACTGGTTTGGTCGCCTGGAGATGGTAATGGTTTACAAACCCATGACCTAAAACAATTCACAGTGGGTGGTTTAAACTGTTGGGAAAATTGGATGCCACTTTCAAGAACTGCACTGTACGGATTGGGAGAAAACCTGCACATTGCGGTTTGGCCCGGTTCTGACTTCAACACGAGGGACATTACCCGGTTCATAGCAAGGGAATCCCGCTCCTATGTTATTTCCGTGTCAAGTTTAATGCGTAAAACTGACATAACTATAGATATACCAGGTTTTGAAAGGATGCTTGAAAATGCCCCTGATGTTTTGAGCAACGGAGGCTCATGTATCGCGGCTCCATCGGGCGAATGGATTTTGGAACCTGTCATTGAAAAGGAAGGACTTATTACATGCATCATAGATTTTAATAAGGTGTTGGAAGAACGACAAAACTTTGACCCTGTGGGACATTATTCTAGACCAGATATCACAAAATTGTCCGTTAATAGGGAGAGGCAATCTGTGGTGAAATTTGAAGAGCAAAAGTAAAAATCATTGTTCTTAGCTACTTGTTTTTGAATAAACTAGAATGGAAATTATTGAATTATTGGTTGTTTTAACCTCCCTTAGGGTTTTGTTTGGTCAAGACAAAAAGGTATCTTTAATTACAAACCAACCGCCAGACTATTATGAACACTTTTCAAACTCCGCTGGAAGCTTTTTCGCATTGGTTGCAAAAAGATTCAGATTATATTTTTTTACGCCAACCCATCAATCGTAAGTTTATTGAGTATACACGGCAAATAGCCTATGATCAAGCCTTGTGCATTGCCGGAGCCTTGCACAGCATGGGATTAAAACAAGGTGACCATGTTGCGTTGCTCTCCAAAAACTGTGCGCATTGGTTTATGGCCGACTTGGCTATTATGCTAGGCGGGTTTATTTCGGTACCCCTTTATCCTACCTTGGACAAGGAAAGTATCAACGAAATATTGATTCATAGTGAAAGTAAGGCCGTCATCGTGGGCAAATTGGATAATTATGAAGTCCAAAAGCCGGGCATACCCAATATTCCAAAAATTGGGGTGGCTCTTTATGGAATTCAAGAAACATATATATGGGAGGATATTGTTAAAACCCCCACTGATTTTCAACCATTTGAACAGAACCCAGAGGACCTTATTACCATTATGTACACCTCAGGTACTACAGGGAACCCAAAAGGCGTCATGCACAGGGTCAAATCTTTTAACCAGGTGGCAAGTACTGGGGTTGAGATTTTAGAGATTAAAAACCAGTCAAAAATGTTCTCCTATTTGCCCTTGTCCCATATTGCTGAGCGTATAGGTATAGAAATGGTTTGTTTATATACTGGAAGCACAGCCTGTTTTCCAGAATCTTTGGAAACCTTTGCGGAAGATTTGGCCTCTGTAAAGCCCAATACATTTTTTGCCGTTCCCAGAATTTGGCAGAAATTCCAGGAAGGGGTTTTAAATAAAATTCCACAAAAAAAATTGGATAGATTATTATCAATCCCCATCATCAATGGTATTGTCAAAAAGAAGATTGTAGGCAAATTAGGTTTGACCGAAGCTTCCTTCTGTGCATCGGGAGCAGCGCCACTAGCTCTTAGTCTTCAAGAATGGTACAAGAAATTGGGAATTGAAATCAAGCAGTGCTATGGGATGACGGAAGATTGTATCCTGTCACATTTTAACCTTCCTAGAACCAATAAATTTGGAACCGTGGGCAAGCCCGTACCTGGGGTGGTTTCAAAATTGTCGCCAGAAGGTGAAATTCTAATAAAAAGTGATTGTCTTATGGTGGGGTATTACAAATCCCCTGACCAAACAAAGGCAATGTTCACCGAAGATGGGTTTTTAAAAACAGGTGATCTTGGGGAATTTGACCATGATGGGTTTTTATCGATTGTTGGACGGATAAAAGACCAATTTAAGACGGATAAAGGAAAGTACGTGACCCCCTCACCAATTGAATTGGAGTTGACCAAAAACACTGACTTGGAACACATTTGTTTGGTAGGTACCGGAATCTCACAGCCCATAGTTTTAATTATTCCTTCGGAAGCTGGATGGGCCAAAGGCAGGGAAGTTTTAAGTAAATCCATCCTAGAGTCTGTGGATGCCTTAAACCCTAAGTTAAAAAAACACGAGAAAATCGAGAAAGCGGTCGTTATGAAAGAACATTGGACTGTAGATAATGGTTTGATGACGCCATCTATGAAGATCAGGAGAAATCGTATTGAAGTCATTCACCAGCCTATGTATTTGGATTGGTTCTCGAGAGAAGAACGCGTGGTCTATGAAAGCTGACAATAATGGAACTTGAACATTTATTGTTAATCCATTTTCCAATATGTTGCGTTGGAAGAAAATGTAAGTTTCTCCAAGTTTTTCGTTTAATTTTAGGGTCTAATTGATTTACGAAATTAATGCTATGGAAAGTGATTGGCTTAACATGTGGAATGCCAAATTTGGGCAGAAAGAATATGCTTATGGAACCCAACCCAACGACTATTTAAAAGAAAAACTGGGGACCCTGCCGGCAGGCTCCATTCTTTTCCCTGCCGAGGGTGAAGGACGTAATGCCGTTTACGCTGCTCAATTAGGGTGGAAAGTCTCCGCTTTTGACATTAGCGAAGAAGGACAAAAGAAGGCTTTGAAACTGGCCAAGAAGAAACAGGTTTCAATCGATTACGAAATCGGGGAATTGGCCAACTTGGGATATAAACCGGAACAGTTTGATGCTATTGCCTTGATCTATGCCCACTTTCCTCCAAATATTCGTTCCGATTACCATAAATTGCTCCACACCTACTTAAAAAAAGGTGGAACTATCATTTTTGAAGCTTTTAGCAAGGCTCATTTGGACTACAAAAAGAAAAATCCAAATGTAGGTGGTCCAGGCAACCCGGATTATTTGTTTTCGATGGAAGAATTACAATCCGATTTTTCCGATTATGAAATCTTGGACCTTAAACAAACGACCGTACAGCTTAACGAGGGAGATGGTCATGTGGGAACAGGTTCTGTAATTCGTTTTTTAGGTAGGAAGCACTAATTACCCCTGAGCTTTATTCTCCAATAGCCGATAAGACCAATTTTTCCTTTAAATCATAAAATTAAAATTCAGGCAATTATTATTGCCTGAATTCTTTTCTAAACTTTGGGGGACTACCTAATTAAATTTTTATTTGCACTGACCTTTTAATGTTTCTGGACGAAGCCCCAGCCTTTATTACATAGCTGCCAGGCTCCAAGGTCCATTGAGAACTTTTTTCGTTCCAATACTGAAGACTTTTTACGGGTATGTTTACTTCAAGCGTGTCTGTTGCTCCTGCAGATAACTCTGAGGTTTTAGCGAATCCTTTAAGTTCTTGCTCTGGTCTGTCTATTTGAGTGGAATCTTTGGATGCATAAAACTGTACTACTTCTTTCCCTGCAATTTCGCCGGTGTTGGTCACAGGTAAAGTCACTTTGAGCGAATCGTTTTCATGTACCAATTCCATATCCCCATACTCAAAATCGGTATAGGAAAGTCCATATCCGAAGGGATAGGAAACATCTAAATCTGCTTTATCAAAATGACGGTATCCTACGTAAATCCCCTCTTCATAATTGGTGTAATCTACATTTTCCACCATTTCATCTTCAGGAACTTCATCTTTGCCAAATAGCATATCCATCATTTGCATGGGCATTCCGTTCTGGGGAAAGTTGGCGTTGCTCGCATGATCATCAATATGCATCGGGAACGTCATGGTCAATTTTCCACTGGGGTTAACATTGCCATTTAGGATATCCGCGACGGCATTTCCGCCTTCCTGCCCGCCTTGCCATGCCAATACAATGGCATCGGGTTGATTTTTCCAAGAAGCGGTTTCGATAACTCCTCCAATGTTCAAAACCACAATAACTTTTTTGTTTACAGCATGAAAGGCTTCACAGGCTGCACTCAACATCTTTTTTTCTGCTTCTGAAAGAAGAAAATCATCCTCGACTACTCTATCTCCGCCTTCTCCACTGTTTCGACCAATGGTAATAATTGCCAAATCACTATCGTTGGCAATATCTTGCATCATAGCATCATCATACGACATTTCTGGAGGAAGGTATGGGTTGAACATGGCCGACATGCCTTCTGGTTTTATAAATGCTTCTGGATTGGCATTTTTATGCTTTTGGTAGACTTCTTTTGCTTTTTGATTTACGGAAAACCCAGTATTGGCAAGCCCTTCTTCCAGAGAAACTGTGTAGGCTTCATTTACATCCCCTGAACCTGTTCCTCCTGCAATAAAATCATAGGAATAAACACCAATAAGTGCTACGTTTTTACCTTTTTGCAATGGCAATGTATCGTCATTTTTTAGTAAAACTATGCCTTCGGATGCCGATTTCCTGGTGATTTCGGCATGTGCTTCTAAATCTGGGTTTTCACCATAGGTGTAATCCGTCATCTTTTTGCTTTTCAAAGCCAAAGTCAGAATTCTTTTAACTGAAGTGTCCACGGCATCCATGTCCAAAGTACCATCTTCATAACCTTTGGTAAGGGCTTTCCATTGCTTCTTGGTTCCAGGTTCTAAAAGGTCGTTTCCTGCATTAATCATTGCGACAGCATCGTTCCCACCAAACCAGTCGGACATTACTAGTCCTTCAAAGCCCCAATCATCCCGCAAGATATCGGTCAACAAATCCCTACTTTCAGCAGTATAGGTCCCATTGACTTTATTATAAGAAGACATAATGGTCCAAGGTTGGGCATCTTCCACAATAATTTCGAACCCTTTCAGGTAAATTTCGCGCATGGCTCGGTCAGAAACCCGAGTGTCGTTATAGTTTCTGTTGGTCTCTTGATTATTGGCCACAAAATGTTTTACCGAAGTTCCAATTCCGTTGGATTCAATACCATTTACCATGGCCGCTCCAATTTTGCCGGTTAACAAAGGATCTTCGGAATAGTATTCAAAGTTTCTTCCACAAAACGGGTGACGGTGAATATTGGCACCTGGCCCAAGAATTACATCAATTCCGTATTCCAATGCTTCGTTGCCCATGGCATCTCCCACACTATAAACCAATTCGGTATTCCAAGTAGAGGCTAAAAGCGTAGCAATAGGAAAAGCAGTAGCATAAAATGTCCGATCAACCCCTTCCCGAGTTGGTTCAATACGAAGTCCTGCAGGGCCGTCGGACAGGTTTATGGCAGGAATACCCAATCTAGGGGTGGCGACAATGGTGCCAACCACACCGGGAATGCCCTCTTCGGGGTCGACCATGCCCATACCGGATGCCATTCCGGAACCTTTTAGAATATGGATTTTTTCTTCCACGGTCATTTGAGAAAGTAGGTCCACTACTCTATCCTCAATGGAGGCTCTATCATCTTCATACACATCCAATGCCCCATTATCATTACGGTCTAAAAAGGTGTATCCATCAATAGTAAGTTCTGGAATTTCCGTTTTTTCCGTATAATCATCTTCAAAGCTCAAAAATTGTGAGCTTACATACCACCATCCCAGTAGTCCTCCTATAATTAAGATTACAAGAATGACTCCTAAAGTCTTTAAAGTAATTCGAAGTGCTTTTTTCATCGTTGTTTAGTTTGTGACAATAAGTCACAAATATAAACATCATTTTTTTGTGGCAAAGTGACACAAATCATTATTTTTGTTATATGGACTTTCAGGAATTCATTGAACAAGGAGAAAAGCTTTTTTTACCAAACCTATCGGTCGATATGGTAATCATTGGATTTCATGAGGGTGAACTCAAGTGCCTCCTGCTTAAAATTGGGGATAAATGGCTACTGCCCGGAGGATATGTTTTTCGAACAGAGTCCGTAGAAAATGCCACTGTTAGAATATTAAGGGAGCGTACTGGACTCAAAGATCCGCATTTTAAATTTTTGTCCGTATTCGGTGGTGAAGACCGAAAATTCACTGAGGAATGGAAACAATTTTTTGTAGAGAATAATCTTCCCTTTAAAGAAAATACTTGGTTAAACGACCGCTTTGTGACGCTGGCGCATTATTCCTTGGTAGATTTTGAAAAGACCAAACCGGTTATAGGCAATTTTGATGAAGCTTTTGCGTGGTTTAATTTAGATGAGCTTCCCAAGATGTGGATGGATCACAAAGAAATAGTGCTAACAGCCAAAAACCGTTTAAAAGAAGATATTCAGCACGAGCAATTAACATACAACCTTTTGCCCAAGGAGTTTACCATGCCACAATTACATGGATTGCACCAGACCATTTTGGGTGAAAAATTGGATCGTAGCCGTTTTCAGAAAAAGATGATTGCTTCAGGAGCTTTTGAACGCTTGCCTAAACTTCAAAAAGACTCTCCTGGACGAAAACCCTTCCAATACCGAGTAAAAAAAGCCTAGAGCTAGTGAGTCCCTCTTGGGTTTGCGATTTAAATAGTATAACTTGGTTATCTCACTAAATAACCAAACTATGAAACCAACCTATTATTTCCCATTACTTGCTGCGCTATTCATTTTTGTAGGCTGTTCCCAATCCGAAAATTATGATATCCTCATTAAAAATGGACAAATTGTAGACGGGTCCGGAACACTCTCTTATATCGGTGATGTTGGTATCAACGCCGATACCATTGCCGCTGTTGGCGATTTGGGGGATGCTACGGGAACCCAAGAGATTGATGCTACTGGTTTGGCCGTCGCTCCTGGATTTATCAATATGTTGAGCTGGGCCACAGAATCCTTAATTGAAGATGGAAGGTCCATGGCCGATATAAAACAAGGGGTGACATTGGAAGTTTTTGGCGAAGGTTGGTCTATGGGGCCACTCAACGAATCCATGAAGAAGCAAGAACAAGAGAGCCAAGGAGATATCCAATACGACATCGAATGGAACAGCTTGAATGAATATTTGGAATACCTGACCACAAAGGGAGTTTCGCCCAATGTGGCCTCTTTTGTAGGTGCAACCACTTTACGCATAAACATGGTAGGCTATGAAGACCGTGCCCCTACTCCACAGGAAATGGACTCCATGAAACTGATGGTAAAACAGGCTATGGAAGAAGGTGCTTTGGGCGTAGGTTCATCTTTGATTTACGCACCTGCTTTTTATTCCAGTACCGATGAACTGATTGAACTCTGCAAAGTAGCGGCGGAGTATGATGGTATGTACATCAGTCATATGCGCAGCGAGGGTTCTCGTTTATTGGAAAGTTTGGATGAGTTGGTTCAGATTGCGGATGAAGCCGGTATCCGTGCGGAAATCTATCACCTAAAACAAAGTGGAAAGGAAAATTGGGACAAGTTTGATGATGTCGTGGCCAAAGTAGACTCTGCCAATGCTGCTGGATTGCACATTACTGCAGACATGTACAACTATGTCGCTGGGGCCACAGGTTTGGATGCATCTATGCCGCCATGGGTGCAAGAAGGTGGGTATGATAAATGGGCAGAGCGCTTGCAGGACCCTAAGATTCGCAAGAGGGTAAAAGAAGAAATGACTACGCCAACAGATGAATGGGAAAGTTTGATGCAGGCTGCAGGCGACCCAAGTAAAATCCTTTTGGTAGGGTTCAAAAACGACACATTGAAACATTACACAGGCAAAACATTGAAAGAAGTAGCGGAAATACGCGGTACCTCACCTGAGGAAACCGCGATGGATTTGGTAGTGCAAGATGGCAGTCGTGTGGGCACCATCTATTTTTTGATGTCCGAAGAGAATGTAAAAAAACAAATTGCCCTACCATGGATGAGTTTTGGCTCCGATGCCGGTTCGCCAGCTACCGAAGGTGTTTTCTTAAAGTCTAGCACACACCCAAGAACCTATGGGAACTTTGCTCGTTTATTGGGCAAATATGTACGGGATGAAAAGGTAATTTCCTTGGAAGAAGCCGTACACAAATTATCTCAATTGCCAGCGACCAATCTTAAAATACAAAAACGGGGCAGCCTTACCGAAGGGAATTATGCTGATGTAGTGCTTTTTGACCCTGAAACGATTAATGACAAGGCCAGTTTTGAAGACCCTCATCAATATTCTGAAGGGATGCAACATGTTTTTGTAAACGGCACGCAAGTATTGAAAGATGGTGAACATACCGGGAAAACACCTGGGCAAGTGGTACATGGACCTGGGTATAAAAAGAATTGAGGAATATACTATTGTGAAAAAAGCTTTTCTTTTTTTAATCCTGGTATTACCACTATGTGGTTTTTCACAGCACAAGAGTTCGCAATTTGTCTTATTTGATGTGGAGTTTACCTATACCAAGCAAGATGCAGATACTTCTACACCGAGCAAGTCCCATTATTACGTGACCCATGATCAATTAGGTCCTAATGTTCCCAAAGATTGGACAAGTCCTGTAGATTTCCGTAATGGAACAGTTCATATCCGTATTGATGTCTTGGACAAACCACCCGGTAACGAACCTACCAAATGGACGCTTTGTTATATTCCTAACCAAGGGCAAGGAAACGGGTATGGCTGCACTTCCTCCGATTTATTTTTGGAAGAGGGGGTTTATGAAAAAGAGGTTTTAATGACCGAATTCTGGGAAAATGAGTCCATAATTTGGAAGGAAGGCATCAAACAAATGGATTTGGTCATCAAAGATGATAGTGGTGGACAGGGCCATGCGCACAAAAGGAAGGATCATGAAAAATTTTTCCCCACCAAAGTACGAATAACCATGGTGCAAGTTGCCAAAGGCGCAGAGTATGACCCGCCCATACTAAAACCTTGAGATTCAAATTTTGGCACTTGAGCTGTTGAAAACGCCAGATTTTGGCTAAATTTCTTACTTGTACTGAACTTAATTCAGTATCACTGGATATAAATCAATAAAACGAATTTATATCCTTAACGATAACGAAATTACTTCCTATTTTTCTCTTCAATCCATTTGGCCATATACTTGGTGCTGGCCATGGTTTGTTGTTGTAGCAGCTTTCCTATAAAATTTGATTGTCGATGGGTTTCCAAAACGGTGTAAAGTTGATGCAACCGATCTTTTAATTGGTTTTGCAAAACTTCTTTTTTATAAAAAGTTTGTAGCAATTTGATTCCATTTTGTTGGGCATTGTGCCAAGTAGTTTGGTTTTGGTGCAATTCCACAGCAGCTTGAACAAACTCATCCCAATTATCAGTAATACTACCATTCCAGGCCAGGTTACCATGCATGCCTTCAGCACCAATGGTAGTCGTAACACTTGGAGTGCCTGTTTTCATCGCATCCAGTAACTTTCCCTTAATGCCTGCCCCAAATTGTAGCGGTGCCAGTAACACCCTTGCATTTTGGAGAACATTATCCACATTTTTCGCCCAACCGTTCACATGAAAACCCGTGTTGGGACTGTGCACTTCATTCACTTGTTGCGGTAAATAAGCGCCATATATATGGATTTTAGCTTCTGGAAGCTGCTTTCGTATTCGGGGCCAAATCTCTTGCTTTAAAACCTTTACTGCATCCACATTGGGAGCATGCTTACCATTACCAATGCTTACAAAACCACTTCGTATTTCAAAAGGAGTAAATTTCTCTTTAAATATTTCTGAAACATCAACCATAAAAGGCAAATGATACAACAACTCGGCCGGAATATGGAGTTCTTGCTGTAAAATTTCCATTTCGTAGGTGGAAATCATCAAACTCAAATCACAACGATAGATACTGGCCACTTCTCGTAAGGTCATTGGGTGGTTTTTCCAATCTTCTATTTTAAAGGAATGATTTTTTTTATGAGCTTCTTCCCTACTCTTGCGCAAGGCGTGCAGATCTTCGGTGTTTAAAATACGTAAAGCTTCAGGGGCAAATTCTGCCACTCGCCATCCAAATTGTTCTTCAATCATAAAACGGTCGAACAATACTACATCAGGAGCTAGTTCCTGTATAAATCCATCAAAACTGGAATGGTTGAGCCGTATAGCAACTTCCTTAATCCCCATTTTTTGTAAATCCAAACTGTACTCCGTTTTACTGGCGGTACTGGCAAAGGTGATTTCGTAATCAAAGCATAGAAAGGCTTCCAATAACTGCTGCATGCGGCATCCAGCGGCCGTTGTACTTGGCTCTGGCCAGACATAACCGATTACGAGGAGCTTTTTTGACATGTGGGTAAAATTACGAAGTTGGAACTACAAAGTTCAAGTGCAAGTGCAAACTCAAGTTGAAGTATCAAAATGGAAAACAAACAATCCAATAATCCAACCGTCCAAGAATCCAATTACATCCTCGCTGCAAACATTTTGGAAATACTGGAACGGAGTTTTCGCTCATAGTCTTCCTCCAACCACTCTTTGTAGTTTTTGGTATTGTTCATAATGCAATAGGAATACTGTTTTACGCGATACTGGATTTCATCCTTTAATTCTTTGGCCAAAATACGAGCATCAAAAACATCTTCACTGTTTTCCACACATATTTGTGCGTGTTGCTCAATACTTTTTTCCAATACAACCTTGGATTTTTGTCCTTGTGCAAATATCTTTTTGTACTCTGCTTTTACATCAAAAGTTATATTGTCAGATTTACTAAACTTGGCACGAAGTTCATCTGGCATTTCATAGACAAATTCACGCTCAATTTCTTCATCATTTTTAATGTTCTCTAGATAAAAGTCCGGGAAGTGAAAGATTTCCTGCCAGTCTATCGGTGCATCCCAAGGTCCAAAACGAGCTAAGTTGTTACCCATATCAATCACATTGAACTTATCCTTGTTGGGCAAAACCCTGGAACCCCTACCAATCATTTGAAAATATAGCGTAAGGGAACGTGTTGCCCGATTCAGAATAATGGATTCCACTGTAGGTTCATCAAAACCAGTGGTAAGAATACTAACCGAAGTTAGAATAGCATCTGGGGTCTCTGAAAACCACTCTAGAATCTCTTTTCGTTCCGTAGCTGTGTTTTTATTGTCCAAATGCCGAACATTGTACCCCGCCTTTTTAAAGGTTTCGTATACATACAGTGAGGTATTGATACCATTATTGAAAATCAATGTTTTGGTACCCTTTGCAATCTCTTCATAGGCAGTGAGCAATTTACCCAACATGCTATGGGCGCTGTAAAACTCATCAGAAGATTTTACTGTATAATCCCCATTGATACCTAACTTTAAGGTACGAAGGCTTACATCGTAATTATAAAGATTGGCCTTGGCCAAAAACTGTTTATCTATTAACGATTTGATGGACTCCCCTATAATCAAATGTTTATAGTTGTCTTTCATGGGAAGTTTGATGTTGGAACTCAATGGAGTTGCCGTTACCCCCAAAATGGTAGAATCCTCAAAATATTTGAAAAGTTTTCTAAAGGAATTATAGTGGGCCTCATCGATAATGACCAGCCCAATATTATTGATTTTCACCTTTTCTTCCTGTAAACGATTGTTCAGTGTCTCCACCATCGCCACAAAACACATGTAGTCGTCCTGATCGTACAGTTCCTTGACTTCGCTATTGATGACTTTATTGGCAACACCGAACCCATGGAGCATTTTGGAAGTTTGCTTACTAAGCTCGATACGGTGTGTAAGTACCATCACCTTCTTGCCGGTCTGCTCAATAAACCGTCTGGTTATCTCAGAAAACACTACGGTTTTACCACCTCCAGTGGGCAATTGATACAAAATATTGGTGCCTGGAGGAAGCTTCTCCAAATGTTTGAAGATTTTGTTCAGATCTTCTTCCTGATAATCGTATAAAGTTTTCTTCTTAACTGTTTTGTTTACTTCCAAAGGAAAAATGGCATTATGGATTCTTAAATAAAAAACCTTACAAAATTAGAGGTTTTTTGTGCGTGAGACCAATACTCGAAGGCTTTTCTATCAAAATTGTATCAACAATCCATAATTGTGTGTTATTTCCCCTATTTCCCGAATTTGCTTATAACATTTTGATAAGAATAACATTTTGGACTTGGAAAAATGGAGATTATGATGTATAATGATAGCTTATAACACTTGTAAACCAGATATAAGAATGAGGCAGCTAAAAATAATCAAACAGGTCACGAACCGGGAATCCAAATCACTTGATAAATACTTGCAAGATATTAGTAAGATTGATCTAATCACGGCGCAAGAGGAAGTTGAGTTAGCACAAAAGATTAGGGCCGGTGATCAAGCTGCTTTGGAAAAATTAACGAATGCAAACCTTAGGTTTGTGGTATCTGTAGCAAAACAATATCAAAATCAAGGATTAAAATTACCCGATTTGATCAACGAAGGTAACGTTGGGTTGGTAAAAGCCGCCAAACGTTTTGATGAAACCCGTGGATTTAAATTTATCTCCTATGCGGTTTGGTGGATTCGCCAATCCATTCTGCAGGCCTTGGCAGAACAATCCCGTGTGGTTCGGTTGCCGCTGAATAAAATCGGATCTATCAATAAAATTAAAAAGACATTCTCTTACTTGGAACAAGCGCATGAGCGTCCACCATCGCCAGAAGAAATTGCAAAAGAGTTGGACATGACGGTTTCCGAAGTAAAACAATCCTTAAAGAATACTGGACGTCACGTATCCATGGATGCACCTTTAAAAGAAGGAGAAACGTCCAATTTGTATGATGTATTGAATGCTGGCGATTCTCCAAAACCAGACAAAGGTTTGATGCACCAGTCGTTGAACACTGAAATAAACAGGGCATTGGATACACTCTCTCCAAGAGAAGCCGATGTGGTACGATTATATTATGGAATTGGGGACCAACCTTCCATGACCTTGGAAGAAATAGGTAGCACCTTTGATTTGACAAGAGAACGTGTGCGTCAAATCCGCGAAAAAGCAATTAGAAAATTAAGGCATACTTCAAAAAGTAAGATTCTTAAGTCGTACTTGGGATAATTGCCAAATTGTTATAAATAAAAAAGGGGATGCTGTTAACAGCATCCCCTTTTTTATGATATACACTTAAGCATCATGGTTTACTCAAAAGACTGATATCAAAATCAGTGAGTATGTCTTTTAAATCTTGAATAAAATTTAAGTAAGCGGTGTTTTCTTTGTTATGGTTTTTCATGGTAACAAATTTTGGGGTGTTTGTCTACTATAGGTAATCAAGTTCGGCAAGTTCGTTAACTGTCAAAATTTCGTTCAGTTCTTGTAAAAATGCCAAGTATTCTTCGCCGTAGGTATCGTATAACATTGTAATCTTTGGTTTATTTGTCGGGGTTTTAGGTATAACGTTAATTCATTTTAAAGATTATTTTAAAATCGTAAAATGTGGTGAAAATCCCACTTTGGGTGGTGAAACCCTATTTCTGTTTCATGTTTAAAATATCCAGTTCTATCTCAAAGTCGAGATCTTTATCAACTTTGCTCGGCCTAATATTGAATTCATCATAGATAAAACAAAGGTTCATGGGCAACCGTCGTCGCTCTGTATCGGACATTACGCCCAATTTGGATTGTAATTCATTTTTAATTTCAAAAGCCTTATTGCTTATTTTGGGATTTTCATGGGATTCCAACTCAGTTAGAAAAGGAATTTCCTTCTTATCCCCTACCTCCAACATTTCATCCAGAAGCATTAACCGGCATTCTAGATCCTTTGCATGCTGGAACAAGGGATAAAAAACACTTTGTAAATACTTTGGCAGATTGCTGTTTTCCATGGTAGTTTTATTTTACATAGTCCTGTACATTTCCATTTCAAAGTCTATCTGCTCTTGTACACGAGGGTATTCTTGAAGAAATTGGTCGTATAAAAAAGCAAGGTGCTTTAAGTCCTTATCAGTTTTACACAATCTTGATACTTGTTGTGTAGCTTCCAAAAGACCATAGGTTTTCATCATTCGTAAGGAAGGCATAACTTTTTGGCAAGCTAGTTCCAATGCGCTAAAGTTTTCGTTTAACAGGTTGATTTTGGCATTGCCTATAAACTCCCATACGTTTTGTTTGAACATGCGTACCAACTCTTCCAAGAGCTCCATCTGCCCCATACAATCTTCCAAAACGGGTTTTAGATCAATACTTTGGTTTGCAAACCCGGCCTGCAAGCTTTTTTCTATAAATTCAAAATCTGTAGACATGCTATCCGTGGTTTTATCTGAATTTTGAGCTTTCCTTTTTGTACCATGAACCATGTTTTTAAGTTCTTTCACAATTTCACTTTGCTCCTTGGATAATGGGGTGTTCTCAAGTGCTTTGATTAGTGTTAAAAACTTGGAACTTTCGGATTCGGTGAATTGTCTGTTGTCAAGGCTCTGGATGCCCACTTTTTCGTAAATGCTTTCGAGTTGTTTCATTTCTGAAACCCCAAAAACTTTGTTTTCCAGTCCTATCTTGAATACCTCGAAAGATTTTTTGAGTTCTCCTGCTTCAACAACGCCTAATTCTTCATAAGAAAAGGAGCTTAATCCTATTTCCAACTTTTCTAGATACGTTAACAATTCTCGTGTTCCCAACTTATTGCTATAAAGGTTATTAATCATTCTAAAAATGTTGATAAAACTGAGGTATTACAATTTATTGTTCCGTAGCGCTCGGATATTGTTGTCAAATTGCGTTATTTGTATGTGTAAAAAAACCAACCATGAAATATTTTTATTTATTCTTTAGCCTTACCCTATTGATCTCCTGTGGAGAAAAAAAAACTGAAAAGACAGAAACCTTGGAAGAAAAAGCCCAGAGAATCCACGATTCTGTGGTTACGATTGATACCCATGACGACATCAACGTTCAAAATTTCACGGACAGTATCAATTATACCCAAAGATTGGATACCCAAATCAATCTTCCCAAAATGGAAGAAGGTGGTTTGGATGTAGCCTGGTTTATTGTATACACCGGACAAGACACTTTAACTACCGAGGGATATGCAAGAGCATCGGAAAATGCAATCTCTAAATTTGATGCTATCCATAAACTTTGTGAAGAAATTGCTCCTGACCAGATTGAATTAGCTTTGACTTCGGATGATGTCAGACGAATTGTTGCCTCTGGAAAAAAGGTAGCTATGATCGGAGTGGAAAATGCCTATCCGATTGGCGAAGACCTTTCTAAAATTGAAGAATACCAACAACGAGGCGCCCGATACATGTCATTGGCACACAACGGGCATAGCCAGTTCAGTGATTCCAATACTGGGGAAAAAGATAGCGTTTGGCTTCATAATGGACTTAGTGATCTAGGTAAGGAAGCAGTGGCAGAAATGAACCGGGTCGGAATTATGATCGATGTGTCCCATCCATCCAAAGAAGCCATGAAACAGATGATCGAGCTTACTAAAGCCCCAATTATTGCTTCGCACTCTTCGGCAAGGGCGCTTTGCGGCCATAGTCGTAACTTGGATGATGAGCAATTGATGTTGATGAAAGAAAATGGTGGCGTAGTGCAGACCGTAGCTTTTAGCTCTTATTTGAATACAGAAAAGCACGAAGCTCGGTCGGCTTATATGACCGAAGTTTATAAAAAAGTAGCAGACTCATTGGATATTGCTTGGTACGAGCGTTCTCAGTTCCCTTCGTTGACGGATGAGCAGCGTGAAGAGTTTTTTGGTAACTACAGAAAAGTGATGAACATTGGTAAAGAAATGGTCGAAACCGATCCCAATGTACCACCAGCCGTAAATGTATCCGACTTTGTGGACCATATTGACTACATGGTGGATTTAATTGGAATTGACCACGTGGGCATCAGCTCCGATTTTGACGGAGGCGGTGGTATCGAAGGTTGGTCAGATGCTTCTGAAACCTTTAATGTAACCTTGGAACTTGTAAAAAGAGGCTATACCGAGGAAGAAATCGCCAAACTATGGGGCGGTAACTTGTTAAGAGTACTGGACGAGGTTCAGGCTGTTGCCATGACACTGAACTAGGCGTTTTCCTCTTTTTCCTTTTTGGCCAAACGGTCCTTAACGTATTCTATTTTCGTTTTGCCGTGGGCTTTTGGATTTCCGTTATCGTCTAGGTTCACCATAATAATATTGTCGACCGTAACAATACTTTCGTGGGTCATCTTATTTCTAACTTCACAGTTAAGCGAAATTGAGGTGACCCCGAATTTTATAACCTCTATTCCGATTTCTATAATGTCTCCCTCGTGAGCAGTGCTCATAAAGTTGATTTCGGACATGTATTTGGTTACAATTTTCTTGTTTTCGAGTTGTATGATGGTATATAGCACGGCTTCTTCGTCTATCCAGGCAAGGACTTTACCCCCAAAAAGAGTTCCATTGGCGTTCAAATCCTCTGGCTTTACCCATTTCCTTGTATGAAATCGCATAATTGAAACTTTTAAAATTCTAGTGCAAAGTTAGATTAATCCATTGAAGAATATCTTGTTAATCTCTTTAATTGATGCGAATTACGAATTTCAGATATTTGCTCGTTGGTAAATATTTAGTAAATAATTATGGATGCCCAAGATTTCAAACTTGATCAATTTGGGCCCATTTAATCAAATAAATCCTTTTGTGGGGGTAAAGTGGTCTTAGGAATCTGTAGGTCAAAGCCCATTTTAGTATTCAATTGCTCAATAAAATAGGCGGACAATAATGGAGATTCCAATTCAAGATTTTGATGTACAAAGAAATGGATGTTTTCAAGACCCATGGATTTCCAAGTAGATAACCGTTCTATCCAATCATCTAAACGCGGATAATCGGATCTATGGTTGGCTCCCACATATCGAATAAAAGCTTCATTCTTGGTCAAGCGCATGTGCATAAGGTCTCTCCTACCTGCAGTGTCGACCAAAATATTGGCAATATTGTTCTCTTCCAGTAAATGATATAGTTCTTGTGCCACTTTCTCATCGTTGAACCAATCCGTATGTCTAAATTCCATGGCCAAAGGGAACTCTTTGGGCCAGTATTCCACAAAGCGCACTACCCTATCCCAATTTTTAGGGCCGAAGTTGTTGTGCATTTGCAAAAAGATGGTCCCCAGTTTTTCGCCCAATAATGATGTTACTTCCAAATAACGGTCCGCAGCTTCCAGCGCTTTATCGTTCATTCGTCGAAGATGGCTGACCTCGTTGGTCATTTTCGGGAAAAATTTAAACCCTTCGGGTGTTTTGTCTCGCCATTTCTCATATTGTTCTGCTGGAAAAATACGGTAGAATGTCGCGTTGAGTTCAATACTGTTGAATTGTGTGGAATAATACGCTAATTCATCTTTTGTGCCTCTTGGATAGAAATTCTTGAGTTCTTGCCTGTTCCATTTGGCACAGCCGACAAAAACCTTTGTATCTGAGCCCGTTTTGTTCTTTTTGAGAACCACTGGAGTATCAGGATGGTCTGGTGGCATGGTAAAATCTATAAGCTCTGGATGGTCAACTTTTCCGAATTTCATAGTTGAGTTTGCTTTGTCTTCAATTTATAAAAATAAGATTTTTAGTGGGGAAAAATTATACTGTTATTTTAGTATATTTAAACATGTCATTCTTCAATTCATCTTTTAAATTCCCTAGGCTATTCAGATATTGGGTTATGCTCGAATTCTCAATCTGTGTGGCAAGCCTAATCATTTACTGGATTTCTAAATTATTCTAACTCGCCTTTATTTGTAGGGTTTCAAGTTGTTCATAACATCGTTGACAACTATTGCCATATTTACAAGTGTACGATTCATCATTCTGTAATTTTATTAAAAATCACAACCATGGATTCACAATCCGACCGCAGGTTGGACATTCGTCCAAGTATTCCAGAGTCACATTTTAACAGCCAAATGGGTTTTAACGAGCATTTTCAGAACAAAACCCTTCGACCTGTAATCAAACTCCAAAACGATTTATTGGTAGAGGCATTCAAAAATTATGCGAACAAGCACAAGGGGGTTTTCTACGAACTTTCTTTGGAGAAAAAGTTCCATTACATTGAGCGGGCCATCCAAAAGGATATCAAATTCAGGAATTCCCTAAAGGGAATGATCATTGGTCAATTTACCGTAGATGAATACCGCGATTATATTACCAATTCCTCTGCCCTGAACAAAAGAATGATGAATATGGTAGTGGAACGGCTAAAGGACCAAATCCAATTATTGGAGGAAGAAGCCTTATTTCAAAATTGACTCTCCATTTAAGTTGGTGGTGAGGATATCACTCATCAAGTCAAAATAAGGACGAATGGCTTTGTACGACTTGTCCACTTCATCTAAAAATGATGGAGAGAGTACTTCTTTATCAGAAAAGTTGCGCACAAACATAAACTGTTTCTTTCGAATTAGGTCAATGTCAGGGTGTTCTTTATCAAATCCTTTGGGAGCTGTTTTTAATTCATCACCTCTCAATTCACCCCAAATTGATTTTAATTCTTTTTGGTTGATGACTTCACGAAATTCACCCGCGTCCATTTCCAATTCTTTTCTAATTCGGAAGAGGTCTTCCTTGTTCGGGGCAAAAAAACCTACGCCTAAAAAAGACTCTCCAGGTTTTATATGAATATAATATCCGCCTCGTAAATGTGCACCCAAGCGGGAGAAAAAACCTGCAAAATGACTTTTATACGGTGTTTTGTCCTTGGAAAAACGTACATCCCGATAAATACGGAACATTTTTGTTTTTTCTATCTCATCATGATGGTTCAGGTTGTCCTTTGCCGCTTCAAGAAAAGTCTTCACCTCGGATTGATGCCTTTTAAACTCGGGCTTATGCTCTTCAAACCATTCCTTATTGTTGTTTTTTTTAAGGTCACTTAGAAAATTAAAAACCTCTTTGGAAACTGTAATATTGGACGCCATATGTCGATAATATGTTATTTTTAAACTAAAGTTACCTTTTTATATGGGCCTATGGTAAGCTTTTGTCTAATTTTAAGACAATAAAGAGCAGTATGGACAAGGAAAAAATTATCGCCGAACTCAACAGGCACAAAAAACTGCCTTATCTAGATTATAGGTTAAAGCAGGAAACTGAAGATTTTACAGATACGCTTTTTTACACTCTATTTGATGCCAACACCCCAGTGGCGGTTAACTTGGAGTTGTTAGAAAAAAAGTTCGATAAGCTAATGGATATGGCTTGTTGGGACTTAGAAAAACCTAGCAAAGAACTTTGGGGAAATTATATTTCCCATTTACCACAAATATTAGAAAACTTGAATTTGGATGCCGAGGCTATTTTGAATTGTGACCCTGCTTCTTTATCCATTCAGGAAATTTACATGGCCTACCCTGGCTTTTACGCTATTGCCATTTATAGGTTGGCCCATGAACTTTATGAAGAGGGAGTTCCTTTGATTCCAAGGATGATGACGGAATATGCACACAGACAAACAGGTGTCGACATTAACCCAGGAGCCAAAATTGGAAAATCATTTTTTATAGATCACGCTACAGGTGTAGTCATTGGTGAAACAGCAGTAATTCATGATAATGTCAAATTGTATCAAGGGGTTACCTTGGGGGCATTATATGTTGCCAAGAACTTGGAGAAAACAAAGCGACATCCTACAATAGAGAACAATGTTACTATTTACGCCAACGCCACTATTTTAGGAGGAGAAACTGTTATAGGCGCAAACTCGATTATTGGTGGTAATGCTTGGATTACATCTTCTGTTCCTCCCAACTCAAAAGTTTATCATACACCAGAAATTAAAATAAAGACAACCCCAAATGTCTAACAGCATACTAGACCTTATTGGAAATACACCTTTGGTGGAGTCCAAAGTATTGAATACAAACCCCAACGTAAAAATCCTGTTTAAGCTTGAAGGAAATAATCCCGGAGGCAGCGTAAAGGACAGACCCGCATATAATATGATCAAAAGTGGTCTGGAACGCGGAGATTTTTCCAAATCCACTAAATTGATTGAGGCAACAAGTGGCAATACGGGTATTGGTTTGGCTATGATTGCGGGTGTTTTTGGACTTGATATTGAACTGGTAATGCCTGAAAATTCTACGAAAGAGCGTGTACAAACTATGCGTGCCTATGGAGCTAAGGTAACTTTGACCCCTGCAGACGTTGGCATTGAAGGAGCTCGGGATTACGCTGAGGCCAAAGTTAAGAATGAAGGATTTCAAATGTTGAACCAGTTTGCCAATGATGATAACTGGAAGGCTCATTATAAGACTACAGGCCCTGAAATATGGAGGGATACAGATGGCGAAATCACACATTTTGTATCCAGTATGGGAACTACCGGAACCATCATGGGAACTTCCACCTTTTTAAAGGAACAAAATCCCAATGTGCAAATTGTAGGTGTGCAGCCTACCGATGATTCCAAGATACCAGGAATTCGAAAATGGCCACAGGAATACCTGCCTAAGATTTTCAATCCTGAAAAAGTGGATACCGTCATGGAAGTTAGTGAGCAGGATGCCACCGAAATGGCCAAAAGGTTAGCCAAGGACGAAGGTATATTTGCCGGGATGAGCAGTGGTGGAGCTGCTACTGTTGCATTACGTCTTGCGGAAACTTTGGAGAGTGGAACTATCGTGTCTATTGTTTGTGATCGAGGTGATCGTTATTTGTCTTCGGACTTATTTGATTAAACACTCAATTTTCATATCAACTTTTACAGGTTTTATGTCGGATTTTTCGCATTATCCAACATTGTTTGCGGGTTGTCGATTTCTTTAAAATAGCCCTTTAAAAAACCCGTTCTTTATGTTAAATAAAGTCTCAAATCTGCATTTAACATGAATACTCTATCAAAAATCATCACTTGGAAAAGAAATATTCTTGCCAGTATGGCGATTCTTGTAGCCTTGGTTGTTTTAAGCTTTTACGGTGTTTATACGAACCAGTTCTATTTTTTTAAACCTGACAATTATATTGTTCCTATTCTTACTTCCGTACATTTTATTTATCTCTACGTCGTATGGTTCAAGATTGTTGAAGACGAACTTCCAGATCCTAAAATGAGAAACATTGAGTATGCCCTTTATACCATTATGATTGTATATTTTTTTAAAATCTACGATAGTGCAATAGTTCTCAACTCCGTTGATGTGTATGGAGAACATGTAATTCCCGCAACTTTTAAACCTATGGCTGCGCTGATTCTTGTTCTTTACTGCGTACTGCCAATATTAACGTTGTATACCTTTTGGCTAAGGAAAAGGTTTATTGGAGTTTATAACTTTGAGAATTACAATGACAACTTAAACATTTGGCAGTAGTTTAAAGACCACGAATATAACTTCCGTATAAATCTTTAAACTGATAACCTTGTTCAAAACGATGTTTGCTCAATTTTTTATGGGCAACCAGTCCCCAAAGCAATAGTTCTTTTAGAAAATAGGATTCTTCTTTGGATACTTCTGGTTGATATTCCTTCAAAAGATTGTTCAACGGGCCAATCGAATCCAGTTTGGATTTATAATCCTCCTCTTTTTCATCGTCCAGCAAATCAAAACCTTCACCATCAAAGAACCAACTGATTAATTCATCGTACTCGTTTTCTTCTTCTTTACGTTGAAGTTTATCAATTTTTGGAAAATAATTAGGAAACAAAGACTTGGCAGCATCCTCGATTAAATTTTCAGCTACGGAGCCAACTCCCTCCTGCTCTCCTTCATAAACCAACTCTATTTTTCCTGTAATGGAAGGCACTACACCCATAAAATCACTTAAACGGACATTGGTTTTCTTGTCACCAGCAACAATAGCCC